>Ga0123356_10001144_pt1 | contig 29299 bp, 40 predicted proteins | sample TergutEmb28metaG_2_FD_92546 | JGI IMG/M metagenome (GOLD analysis project Ga0123356, IMG submission 92546) | Embiratermes neotenicus P3 segment gut microbial communities from Petit-Saut dam, French Guiana - Emb289 P3 | ecosystem: Host-associated > Arthropoda: Insects > Digestive system > Gut ...
ACGGTAGAACCCCTCACCAAGCTTTCGTTGAAGGCATTGCTACGCTTAATGAACAGGAGGAAAAAGCAGCTTAATTTCGGTTTCATTCGGAGGCTACTGTCAGGCTATTACTATGTTTGTACATATTATAGAATATTGTTATACAAGTTATAATAAAAAATATAATTGATAAAATCATTATGTGTGAAGTATAACCCAAATTTAAATTATTAATTCTTATATTTTTATGAATATTTCTATCATAATAATAAATTGCAAAAAAACCTGTTAATAAAGAAATAAAAAAAGAGTATATAAATATTCCAAATATAATAAAATATAGAATTCTCATAATTAATATAATATATTATTATCTATAGTATTAAAATATAAATAATATATACCACCTCTCTTTATTTGAGTCATAAATACATATTTTTCATAATCCATGAACCATAACCAAGCAGATCCAAATTGTTCCAAATATTCATTATGAATATGTTTATTTAAATAAAATATTTTATTTAATGAGCCAAAGACAGCTATAGCAGAATATTCATTTATTTTACTATATCCATAAGGTAATTTTACATTAATATTATCATAATTAATTGAATTTTCAAATGGCAAGAAACTTAAAATTATATAAGGTAATGCAATTTTATTTTTAAGTATTTTATATTCATCATGAAAATGCGCCCAATATTCAATTAACCCAAAAAATATAACTAATAAAAATAATACAATAGTGTATTTCATTTTCTTAGATAATATTTTCCTATTATATTTTTTGAATATTCTGTTTATATTAAACGCAATTATTATTAATATAAATACGAAAATAGTAAAAATAATATATAACCAAAATCCCATAATACACATGTACTATATTTTAATAATTTTGTCAATACAAAAAAATAAGATGCATTTATCCCCTGAAGCGGCTTTGGCAGCTTTTTTAGGGTTACTTAATTTTTTATGCAGTTTCGTTAAATACAGGTCTGGTATTATATTTAAAATAATAATTCATCAGTTATTTCAATTCTGTATTTTGCATTATATTTTTCATTTTTACTTAATTCAAAATAATTATTATTATCTAACTTTTTTATGATTTCTTCTGTAGTCATATTAAAAAATAAAATATTAATAATATCATTATTTGGATCACGCGGCTCAACACCTCTGCCGCCAATTCTAATAAGTTCAAAACTAGCAGAATCTTCTCTTATTATATTTATTTCTTCATTTCCATTATAATAATCTCCTGGAAGATCCTTATATTCTATCTTTATTTTTAAATCATAAGAAGAATTATTTACAATTGTTATATCTGCAGCAGAAAAATAATCACAGCCAGTAAAAATAAACAATATATAAAAACAAATAATATAAATAACAATATTTTTCATATTTTTACCTCCTATTCTATTAAAGTTGCTCGGCGCATATCGATTTTATTGTCTTATAGTTATTATTACTTCATTATTTTTATATGCTAAATAATTATTTTCATCTTGTACAAGATTATAAAATATTAATTCATTCCTATTATTATGAATTCCAATATATTCTCTATTTCTACTATTGTAAAACATAAAATTACAATTATTTCTTGGATAAAGTCTTGCATTTATATTTATAATCCAACTTTCTCCATTAAAAATAAATCCATTTTCGGTATACTGAATAATACTTTGATTAAATCTATTTAAAATATTTATGAAATGATTGTTTACATATAATTGAAATACTCTGGAATAATTTATATTTTCAGATATTTTTATATATTTAAACCCATTTTGATCCATTAATTCCATTTTACCATTATTATCATTAAATATAAAAGTCGCCGCAATATCGGGTCTTATTGCATACTGATCGTGGAATAATAAATTACTGTATACTATATTTTTATTAATACATATTACATCATAATAACGGTTATTATTAATTAACATTGCCTGTAAATAATTGTTTGTTTTTTCTAATTCTTCAATAAATGGGACAGGTATATAAGTACCAATTTTATTGTCTTCAAAATCGGGAACATTAAAATTTTGAGAAAATATTAAAAAAGGGACAAATAATAATAAACAAATATTGACAAATTTCATTATTATACATAATAACATCATATAATAATTTTGTCAATATTAAATATTATAAATACTTGCATAGAGCACGAACAACATCCACAATATTAGTCGTTTCTTATGCGCAGTATGTTCTTTTTTTAATTATTATCTTCACTTTCTACTATTTTTCCTGGCGAACCTTCCCATATTTGTTTTAATGTATATTTATCAATATCATGAGCCGGATAATTATTACCAGATTGATTCCATATTTCCAAATAATTAATTATACCATTTTTAAAAAATAAATCAGCTAAAGCATCTATTTTATATTTTTCTGATATAATATTTACTCCACCTATTACTAAATCATTATTTTTAATTTTATAGTTATTAATTTCATTTTCAAATTTAAAATCAATAAATACACCAACACCTGTGTACTCAATATTATTTTCTATCAAATAATAAATTTGATTTTTTGCAAATAAAGCTTCATCATCTCCATCACAAATTAATTCTAAAATATTTTTAATATATTTTGATTCTATCCCCATAGATTTACCCCTATATATAATTATAATATTTTATCAATTTTTGTCAATATTAAATTTTGGTATTACATATATCTATCTTTATGGTCTTCCTAAAATATTAACTAATTAAAATAATATTAATTTGTATTATTTTTCCTAATTTTTATTTTTTGTTTTATTATGACTATTAATGAAATTGTACTTGTTATTATAAATAATGGTATTACATAACCAAATATTAAATACTCAATTTCATGCTCCCAATGATGTCCGCAAGAATATACAAATAATACTCTATTTAATTTTTTTAATAATATAGCTATAATTAACGGAAAAGTTATAAAAATAGCCGGCAAGATTAACAAATGAGTATATTTTATTAAATATTTATAAAACAATACAACTAAAAATATTGATAAAATATAAAAACTTATTATACATATTATTATAATATAATCGTACGATACATCAATACCATGAAGATGTTGTCTTTGTGAAAAAGAAATAAAAAATATATATGGAAAATAAAATGTTGATAATAATAAATTACCAAATATTAAATATTTTATATTTTTAAGAATATTTATTATTTTATTCTTCATAAAAACACCTCCAATATAAACATCTATACTATTAATAAAACAAAAACCATAATATTCTTCATAGCTTACAGTATAAAATACTCCTTTTTTATTGTCAATACCAATTCAGACATTTCACTTAACATTTAATATTGGCGACATTTGGGGCGGGTAATAGGGCAATGCTAACCATTGACCCCTGCTCCAAATGTGATGAAGCGAAAACCGCACAAAGACGTAGGCGACTGCGGTTTTTCGGAGCCCGAAGGTGCGAACAGCGCTCATAGTTCTAATTGCGTGTTAGGCAAAGCGGGTATTTATATTTAATCAATATTAATCTAAACCTTATTTCTTAGATTTATTTCTAAAATCTTCAAGTTCTAATAATATAAAATATGCACAAGCTTCTATTTCTTCAGATAAATTAAATTCTTTAATTATTTTAATTTTATTATTTTTATCATATATATTTAATAATCCAATTTCATATTTATTATTTACTATTTTTCTTATAAAATATCCTTTATCTACACGTTTATCATCAGAATAATTAATCCAGTCATTTATATATTTTCTATTTTCAAATAAATAATTCTTAATATTATTTTCATTTATAAAATCACAATAATTGCAATATCCTGATTTTTTAAAAAGCTTATGTATGCTAATACTTCTTTTTGTATACATTTCAAATGGCATTTTTACAACATTTTCAATAATTTTATTAATATTATCATTTGAAATATTTTGATTTTTCATATCATCCCTTAATAATTTATTTTAATATGATAAATCCATAATCATATATAGAATCTTCATTTCCATTTTTTAACCTTTTTATAATTTTTTGACTAGGAAATATTTTTTCTCCATCTTTATTTACACAAATATTAATTTCACCATTTGGATCATTATCATTTGTTTCCCAGCAGCCATGATTATTTTTAATTATAACCTCACCAATATAAGCACCAAAAGCAAATAATATTTTTCCTGTTCCTTCTAATAATAAACCTTTAGGAGAACCATTACTAGAATTATCAGAAATGAACCTATCTATTTCTTTAAAACTTTCTAGTGTAAAATCAGCATTATACCCGGAACTATTTAATGCCGCAGAGATCCAATCAGAAGCAATCTTAATATCTTCTAATAAAGTATGTTTTTTCTTATTAAAAAAATCAAATAATCCCATTATACTCTCCTAATAATTTAATATAATTCTAACATATTTCATAAATATAATCAACCGGTTTCTAATAAAAATAATATATATCGGTCTATATTTTAGCCTCAACGAAGACTTAAGCTCCAACGGCGTACGCTAATAATTCTGTTAGGTGGAGTACTGATTCTTATTTATTATCTTCATCTTTTTCAAATATTATTATTTCTTCCATTGATTTATTTTCTTGATCTTCTATTAAAACTAATATATTATTCTCAATAAAATATGAATATATATTTTCTTCTACTTTTGGTTCCCAATCGTCAGACCATGCCCCTAATCTTTCTTCGTTGGTAAAAATAATTTTATTATTATTTATTTTTACTGTTCCTTTTAATGTTTCACCGCTAAACGGTCCAAATTCTTTAATTATTTTATATTCCCATATATAGTTATTATCTTGAATTGTTAAGTTCTGATAAATATTATACTCTCCCCAGAACTCATAATAATCCCATATACTAGATTGCCATACCCCATTTAGATTTATTTGTTCTTGTATATTTCTTGTACAATTTGATAATAATAATGCAAGTATAATTATTAATTTAATATTTTTCATTCATTTATTTCCTTAAATAAGCATTTTTTTATTTTAATTTTTTTTATTACTATATAAACAATACCAACTAATATTCCTACCAACCCTCCAATATAACTAAAATTATGCATATTTCCTATTACACAAAAGTTTACTTTATCAATAACATTATTTGGAATATTAAAATTTGGTAAATTATTTACATTAAAAAATATTAATCCATAAAATAAAGCAATAATACCAATTATAAATGCTGTCAAAGAAACATATATAAATGATTTTAACATAATTTTTAAGTAATTTTTCCAATTTGGTATAATTAATCCAATAGGGATTATTATAATACCTATAATAATCCCCATCCACCATGTTGCCATTATTCCAACAATACCTGCCCCAAGTCTATTATGTAAATTATTTTGTATATTAAATTGTGCAAATTTTAATTGAGTAAAATATTCAGGGGATACTGTATAACTTATTTGATCATGTAAAAACCCATATATTCCTGCTATAAAACATATGACAGGAAAAAGTATTATAAATATTAACATTTTTAATAAAATTAATTTCATATTTATATTATACATTGAAAATGTTTATTTGTCAAGTATTATTTTTTAGATTGACAAATTTTTATAATCAACACTTTTTTCTTCTTTTAAATTTAATGAATATTATAATAAACATAGCTATTAACACTAAAGATATTGATAATATTATAAAAAACCAGAAATTTTCAACTTGATTAATAAAATAACTAATACGATTTTCATTTGGAGGAGGCTGTAGGACAGGTATATACTCTACCAACCCTTCCCTTTTTAATAATCTAGAAAGATATTCTTCTGAATCCATAATGTATTGATCGTGATAATTTCCATCTCTTATCTCTATAATAATAAAATATTCATATATATATTCATATAATAAATATCGATCAAAACTTAACAAATCGCCCTGAGGAATAAATAAAGATCCAGAAAACCAGTCTACTTTCATTCTGTTGTTTCTGCCTAAACTTCTTCTTGTTACATCTACCAAATTCCAGGCATTTTTACCTACACCATCTGTTTCAATTTTAATAACCCATAATTCATTATTAATAATTTCGAAAGTTGCTATATAACCTCTATATAAACCAGTGCTGCCAGAAAAAGGCCGTCTTCTAGGATATTTTTCAAAGTATTCTTCCATCGGGTTTTCGGTAATTTTATATTCAATTCCGTTATATATAATTCTATCACGAGCTTGTGGTGTAGCAAATAAGCATAATCCCTGAATAATAAATATTAAAACAAAAATATATTTCCTAATCATGATTATTTATATATTCTATTTATTTCTCTTTGTCAAGAGTATTTTTAGTATTATTCAATAACGACGAAGTATTTAAAGTACATTATTATATGCCGTTATGCTTTTTTATTGATTTTTATTTAAAATTCATTATATTCATTTTCCAAAACCATAATAAAAATATGACTATTAATAAAAGACTATAAACTATTGGAATAAAGCTATATAAAGACAGTGTTTTACATTTTAGTGTTTTTTTAAAAAATATTATATATGTTATTAAATATGAACTGGCAATAAAAAATATTACAATATTAAATAATATTCCTAAGATTTGACCCGAAGGATAAGCTGGTATAGTGAAGAATGAAACCCAAGCAGCAAATATTGAGAGCGGGAAAGATAAAATTAAAATAACAACAAAACATATTTTTATTATTATTGATCCTTTTTTTAATTTTATAAAAACAATTAATACAGTCAAAAAAGCAAGAGCCAGAATTATGGAAATAATTGGAAAATCTAAACCACCATACAAGAAAAAAGAATAAATAAAAATAATTTTTGCTGATAATAAAGAAAACAATAAAAATCGCCCTGTGCTAAAAGCCAATAAATCCTCCAATATAATATGACAATATATATAAGTATTACTAAATATTGATTTTTTGTCAAGTACTATCTTAATTTAACGCTAAACCAAAAATAATTCCACAATTGTACATAACTTCTCTTATACACAAACAATACTTCAATCTTCGTTATCTTTAATCGTTCATTTAAGATAGTATTCCTTGATTGATATTTTCATTAAAAACTCCTATGTTCTATATCGTTATTATCTCTATTTCAAAATATTTAAATTTCCCTTTTGTGTTTAAAAAATCGGTATCATGTATTGAAGTAAAAAAGCTTTGGGGAATATTGTTATATTCATCTAATACTTTACCCCAACATTTTTTAAACCATATTTGGAATATTTCTTCTTTTTTTTCATAATACTCATTAGTAAAATCATCATAATGATCTTCTTTTTTATACTTAAAGTCTATTTCCATTTGTCTTTCATTTAAAACACAGGGAAATAAATCGTTGCACTTCATTTCATCACCATCAAACTTTTTTAAGATAATGTTTTCTTTATCATCTATTGCGTATAACATTAAACCGTTATACTGCATGGGCTGATTTGGTGTTTTTTTAAGTGAAAGCCGCTGCTTTATTTCTATTCCTGCCAAATATTTTTCCCAATCGGCAAGTATTTCTATTTGTTCGTTACACATAATTATCTATTTATGAATCTCCTTGGTGATCTTGTATTATTTCTAAGAATAATTATTTACTGATAAAACCTTATTCTCTTTTTCATCATAATAAAGAACGGTATCATTGCCATCTGTAAAAAACTCATATCCAATAATAGCGCCTACATAGGAATAACCTTTTATTATTTCTTCATCTATATTTCCGCCGCCCTCTTTACTATACTCCTTTTCATTATATATAATTGGACTTTTATTTGGGTTATTTTTTCCTTTCATAAAAAACGAAAACTCTCCGAAATTTCCATTTAAATTATAATTTAATTTATTTATACTAAACTCATAAAAAGTTTTTAGATAATAATTTAAATCTATGTCTTCTGTTGTTTGAGGCGGAAGTATTTTTTTTATTTCTTCAATATAAATATTGGTTTGTAATTTATTATTCAAATAATTATTTCCATTTTTATTAAAATCATTTTCAAGAATAGAAAATATTTTTTTAGCATATTCATATCCTTTATAAAGCCGGATATCACCTTTGAAATTATATTTTCCATTGATAAGTTCAAACCTTGTATATGCAAATGTATTATTTTCTGTTGCATATTGCTCATCCATCCATAACCCATTCGAAGATACAAAATGCATGTTATTACCGGCACAACACAGAGGATAAAATATTCCTAACAAATCATCTGTTGCAAAAACATCATTAAAAAGTGGATACATTTTTATTTCCATATTATTCTCCTTATTCATTATTTTATGTTGAAAATATTTATTACATCCATTGCATATTCATTTGTCCCTTCAGCTAATTCGTTTATATTAGAATCATCACCTTTATCCTTTGGTATTAAATCAAAAATATCTTTCATCTTATTATTTCCTATACTCTCTTATTTTATCACATTTTAAATAATACTATCAATACATTTTTAAATAATCTAATCGACTTCTTCAAAGTCTAATGTATTTTTATATATTGATGGAATATTTTTAAGTTCTGATACAGTTATATTCCCATATGGAGTATTTAATGTTTGTCCTTCTTCTAAAAAAAATATAAAAAAAACAAGCCAAAAATTTTTACTATTTTCTTTTGGTTCATCATATGTTTCACATATTTTTTCCATTTTATTTTCATTATAATATTGTTCCATATAAATTGCTTGCCAACTTTTTTTTGGCAATGTTTTATCTTCTATCGAAAAATCTCCTAATTTATTTTTAATACTAATAAATTCATCTTCAATAAAACATTCAACAACACCAACATTTTCATTAAATTTATAAAAATTGATATTTTTCATATTATTTCTCCTTATTTTTTATTTGTCAATAATTGAAACGAAGATACGTTTCCTTGTTTCTTTTTAGCCAAGTAATGCAATAATTAATATTTATCATAGTTTTATAATACCTCATATTTTTTTATGGTAGAAGAACACGAATATGTTCAGCATAATCGTCAGGGTGTATTTGCAGCTCTTGGTTTTCTTTATGATTTGCCGCCCGCCTCCCAAACGTAGTATTAAAGGGTGTCTCATTAGGTCGAATAGTCCTATGCAGACAACTGTTCCACTCAATTCCCCAAAAGCCGGGTTTTTTACAGATATACACCATGTCTCCCATACTAATAGAATGATATAAACGCCGGTCTATATTTAACGTCAATACTTCGTCACTGTCCTTAATTGATAAATAAACAAAATACGAAGGAGTGAGAATCCGGGTAAGTAACCGCCCCCCTTTCCAGTTCCTATTCTCAACAGTTCCAAAGAAGGTCTGCGGTTCGCTTGAGTCAAACAATTTATTTGTATAACTTAAAATCAGAAACCCTATAGGTATCGAAATAACAGCTAATACGAGTATAAATACAACTTTTTGCTTAGTGGCTTTAAAAAAGTTAATATCTATCAAAAGCAAAATAGTAAAAATTAAACCAATAAAAGCAAATAAAAGAATCCAGTACTGGCTGGAAGTTCCCCTAAGAATGATAAAAATAATAAAAACGAGAAAAGCAAGAAGAAGCGATGCTCTTGGAACGTGTCGCCAGTATGATCTTTTGCTACACCAGTCCTTGAATTTGTCTGCTGTCGTTGCAATAATAGAACACAATAATGCAACTGCCATAGTTAAAAACAATGCCCAATCTGTCGCCGTTATACTGCCAACGTCATATCCCATTTAAAAAATCTCCAATAATGATTATAGAAAAACATGCAATTTTGTCAATGACTTATAAGTTTTTTGTTTATCCTCTATTTGTACAATTATGTAAGTTTCACCATTATCCTTTTGATTATCTATAAATTTCCTTCTACTACTATAATATCTGCCCATTCAAGTTCTTTTTCTATCCATTCTATGAAATTTTCATAAAATTCTTTTTCTATTTTTGATGGTCTATTATTATTTCTACTTAGCTTCTCTTTTATCTTTCCTATTATTTTTTTCCAGTCATCTTTTCCTATCCAATTATCAAAACATTCATCAAATGAGTTCATAATTTCACCATTTTTAGGATTTTTTACAGGATATATTTCATGAATATACTCTAATAATAGTTGTTTGTAATCTGTTAAAAAAATAGTTAGCGGTTTTTTATCATGCCATTCATCCCATGTAATATTCTCACCAATATTTTTGCATGGGAAAAATTGAAGGCATACTTTTTCATCAAGTTTACTGTAACATCTAAAAATCATAATAACTCTACCTTTTTATATAATTTTATAAATAATTCCATCTGTGCGTCAGACATACATTCCTTACTGTATATTTTATGAAGCGCGTATTTACTTTTATGTGAGCCCCAACCCATATTAAAAACTGCAAAAACCCCATTTGAAAAAATTAAATTCAATTTTTCTTTATCTCCATATACTTCATATGTCATTTCTGGATATTTTAATTTGAAATATTTAATATATTTATCTACGGTAATTGATTCATGATCTATTAACGAATCATGAGAGTATTCGCCATCTGGTAAATAAGTAAATTCAATACTCAAGTTTTTTCCACTTATTGTATATATATTACCATCTGGTGAGATTTCTTCCGGATATTTTTCATCATACATTTCTTCAAGTTCATTTTTTGAAGGTAATTTTTTATCGGGTAAATGAGAATATCCTCCGTAAAAAACATAATCAAATATATTTACGTTTGTTGCTCGCTCCTTCTTAAATTTCATTTTAAAGTCCAATTCTTGCCAACCATTTCTTTGCATATTCTTCTAATTCTGTCTCTTTAGGAAGAATTGCTACTCGCAGTTTAGCTTCGTATAATTTCTTTTTATATTCGTTCCATTCATTAGGAGCATCTTTGGGAAAAACATTAATAATGTCGTTCAATTGAAACCTACGCAAAATAAATTCGTCAAAATCCATTTCCAGAATCGGATCTGGTGACAAAAAATATTTATCATCTGACTTTGCTATTTGTATGGCAGTTATAGCTTTTTCACAATCAGATAGATCGTTGCAGATAACTTGATATTTTCGTTTCTTCCAATGAAATGCTGTTCCGAGTCCTATTTGAAAAACATGTTTCATATCAGGAAAATTGCGTACTATCCTCTTTGCACTTTCATTTAAAGTTTGCAAGCATTTTGCAGAAAAAAATTTCCCAATGTCTGCTTCACTGACAATATCAAGAATTTTCATTTTCTTTATATCTTCGCTATTTGGTAAATTTTCATCAAAATAGTCATATAAGACATAGAATGATTGTTCTTCATACATATCTGGAACAATAGACGACTTCAGATTTTTGTTAGAATAAATCTTTTTTATAACAATGTAGTAACCCTCATATTTCTCCAATAACTGGAGGGCAATCATGTCTCCGAGTTTAAACGATAAATAAGTTTCCGGCTGTTTAAGTTTCTTTTTTGCAGGCATTTGCGAATTTAATTTTTCTTTAAATTTTTGCAAAACCGCTTTACGTTTTTTTAGAAATTTACCTCCATCTTCTTCCCAAAGCTCTAAGCCTTTACCATTATCAATCCAGTTAATTGCCCTGTCTTTAACTTCTTTAGTTAATATACCGTACTGCCACATAAAGGATGCCAGAGAATAGTAATACTCATGAATTTCGTCTTCGCTAAATTCTTTTTCACAGTATTTATCCAATCTCTCAACAGCTTCTTCAAGTGAATAATACGCAAAAGCCAATTTATATTCGTAAATTAAATCCTGTGCGGTATCGTTACCCGTAATGCTAAATGACCAAGCGCCCATACTTAAAACTCCTTTATTTTAATCAATCAAACCGCTTTAAAAATTTCTCGTAAACTTTTTTGGAGTTGAGTGCTTTTGCTGAATTGTTTTCAATTTCTTCTGCTCTATTATCATCACTCATAGTGATAAAGTACACTACCTCATCTGGATCAAGCCCAAAAACATCTGATTTGATCAATTCCTGAAAAGCTGAGATAACAGTTTCTAAAAATTGTTCAGTAAATCTATATTCTTCGAACAGAGCACTTAATTGATTATACTGATCTATTCTTTGAGCATCTGTTAGATCTGGGTTATATGCTAGATCAGGTCTCTGCTTAATCACTTGATCCGCTATTGAACTATTCTTTTTTGATAGTTCCTCGGCAATTTCTTGCATCCCACTATTGATAGAATCATCCCAATACTCCCATTCATTAGGAAACCATTTTGTTGTCTCATCGTCATCGTCATCATCGTTATATTCCGCATCTGTTTTTTTCAAAGATTCATAAGTATTAACTATCAGAGAAAGTGTAACACAATCACTGTCAGTATAAAACACGACTGCATAGGGGTTTTCATTTTCAAATCTTTTTTGCATTATTGGGTAATAATTTTTTACAGCTTCTTTTATCTTTTCACCAATTTCCTTGAAAAATGTCTCTAAATTTGTCTTATCCATTTTTATCTCCTTTAATAATCATATCGTAAATTATTTTATTTATCAATAGTTTTTATCTACGTAAAATTGTGTATTATGTGCAGTTTGGGTATTTATTGATTTGTTATAGTTTTTATCCATTGTTTATGATAATTATCCTGTTCAACGTATACACAATTTATTTCAACAGTTTCTTTTTCCATTCTTACAATTTGCCGCTTTCGCCGTTAAAATCTCTAATCGGAATGTCATTTTCTGCTTTTGTTATTGGATGTTTATCTTTAAACTCACAATATTGAAATGGGCTGCCGGTGCTATTCAGTAAAAATTGCATAGCCAATTTCATATCTTCTATGCCTGAATACATAAGTGTCCGTCCAATTGCGTATGCTGCCAAAAATTCCCGCCAACTATTATAGATTTTACTTGCCTTTTCTGCCGCAATCTCCATATAATGCCACGCTTCTTCTTCGGATATATAACCCGAATTAAAGCTCCATCGCGCTACGTATGTTACTCGCCCATAATTATAAGCAACTACTGTTTTTATTTTTGATAACTCTTCGCTTGTATATCCCAGCTCCTTTAAAATATTCAAAGTTTGCAAAAGATTTTCGTTAGACTCTATTTCATTTTCATTTAATAAAAATCGTTCATACTCATTGTAAACCAGTCCTTTTAATGCATTTATCGCTCCTTCGTGATCAGTAATGCCCCAAAAATGCTCTAACCCTACTTTTGCATCCGCATTGCTATAAATAAAAAGCTTAAGTGTTTTAACCGATTGTAGGTTTTGTGTTATTATATGCGCTCCAAATGCCTGAATACGCCATTTTTCTTCCGGCAATAAATTATCATTTTCAAATTTTATTGTTGCTTCATTTGTAAGCCATGCATGATGATCTTGAGTTATGTAATTCCACCCGCCCTCCGGCAGAGATGTATTTTTACTTACATCCAGTGATCCCAGTTTGTTGTAGCCGCAGTCAAGAAAATCTAATAATATATTCGTGCTTACATCCAATGATGTTAATTGGTTATTATTACACCAAAAACTTATTAATGCGGTATTTTTGCTAACATCTATCGATGTCAATTGGTTACTGTCACATCGCAGCAAAGTCAGTAATATATTTTTACTAACATCCAGCGATGTTAATAGGTTCTCATAACACCTTAGTTCAAGTAATTTTATATGTTTACTTACATCCAATGATGTTAATTGGTTATTTCCGCAGTTTAGCTCAGTTAATTCTGTGTTTATGCTTACATCTAATGAAGTTAGTTGATTTGTGCCGCAACCCAACTCTGTCAATTCATTACTCTTGCTTACATCCAAAGACGTTAGCTGATTGCCCCAGCATTGCAGTTTGCTCAATCCGGAAATTTTACTTATATCTAACTTCGTCAATTTATTATTACCGCAGGATAAATCAACCAAATTAATATTTTTACTCACATCTAACGATGTCAACTGGTTTTTTTGGCAATTTAGATTAGTTAACGCAGCGTTTTTACTTACATCCAGCTCAGTCAATTGGTTCTCGCCGCAATTCAATTCTGTCAATCCATTACTATAACTTACATCCAATGATGTTAGTTGGTTGTTCCAGCAATTCAGCTCAATCAACGCCGAATTCTTGCTTGCACATAATACTGCCATTTGATTCTTGCTGCAGCTCAAATCCCTTAATTTAATGTTTTTGCTTACATCTAATGATATAATTTGATTTTCGTGACAGTGTAGTTCCGTCAATTCAGTATTATTACTTACATCAAGTTCAGTCAGTTGGTTTGAATTACAATGCAGATCAGTCAATTCTGTATTCTTGTTTATGTCTAACGATGTAATTTGGTTTTCTGCGCAGAGTAATTCTGTTAGTTCGATGTTATAACTTGTATCCAGTGATGTAAGCTGATTTTCTCTGCAGCCAAGAGCGATTAATTTAATATTTTTACTTACATCTAATTCTACAAGTTGATTTATGCTGCAATGCAGTGTAGTCAGCTCAGTATGTTTGCTTACATCTAATGATGTCAATTGGTTTTGGTAACAATTCAGTTCAACCAGTTCTGCATTGTAACTAATATCTAATTCTGTAAGTTCATTTTCGCAACAGACTAATATAGTCAATTTAATATTTTTGGTTACATCTAATTCTGAAAGTTGATTGCTCCAGCATTGTAAGTCTGACAATGCAATATTCTTATTTATATCCAATGATGTAAGTTGGTTTTCATAACAACCCAGTTTGACCAGAGCTGTATTGCAGCTAATATCTAATGATGTTATTTGATTATCTCCGCAATCCAGCTCAGTCAGTTTGGTATTCTTGCTAACATATAACGATGTTAACTGGTTTGTAAACAATTCAAGTTTAACCAGCTCTGTGTTCTTGCTCAGATCCAACGATGTTAATTCGTTTTGATCACAATTCAAAATTGCAAGATTAGGAAAATGCTCAATGCCATTTACAGATGTAATGCCCATTTCGCTAACATTAATTTCCGTTATATTATTCAACTGCGCTGCAGAAAGCTCGCCTTTGTTTTCTTTATCAAAATTATCCGTTATATACTGACGAAATACATCGTCTGGAAAGTTGATGTCGTTGATTTCTAGTTTCATTATAAATTCCTTAAATAGATTTTTGGGGCTTTTTTGTTTGATTTGTCTATTATTTCTACCATTGCGTTTATTATACCCATTTTTGAAGTATGTTTCAACAAATAATTTTTTTTAGAAATTAACATTTCCTACGATCCATATTTAGGCACAGTTTTAAAGATAAAAATTAAAAATACTTGTCAAAAATACTTAATAGTGGTATAGTATATATAGAAGCAAAGAGGTTAAGTATGGGAAAGACAAAGGCACTACCAGATTACCCTAGAGGACTGACCTTCGAGCATGTCTGGGCAGCCTTAATGGAAACACGTAAACTCCAAGAGGATAATGCTTTAGCTCAAAGAGAAACTGACCGTCTATTAAAGGAAACAATAAAAGAAAACAATAAACGTTTTGGAGATATAGATAATCGTTTTGGCGAAGTCGTTGAATATATGATTTCTCCCGGTCTTCTTGATAAGTTTAACAATATAGGTTTGGATTTTCAAACAGCCAGTACCAATTTTAAGGTGCGAGATCATAAAAATAAAATATATTTTGAAATAGATGTTTTTTTACAAAATGGCGATGTTGCTATGTTAGTTGAAATAAAAACAAATCTTTCTATTAGTTATATAAACGAACATATTAACCGTTTAGAAAAAATGCGCGCCTTTGCCGATTTACACGGTGATAAACGTTATTTTTTAGGAGCTGTCGCAGGAGTTGTTATTTCTTCAGAAGTAAAACAATACGCATTAGATAATGGTTTATATTTAATAGAACCTTCAGGAGAAACATTTAATTTAATAACTCCAAATAATAAACCTAAAAAATGGTAGAATAGTTTTCTTTTTTCTTTTATTATTTTTGCAAATTATTTAACGCCAATAATCCAAGCGATGCGGCGGCAATACCTAACATTCTGACAAGATTTATTGTTGCTATATCTGAATTTATTATTGACATAACCACAACTGCAATACCCATAGCAAGACCAATTGCCACCAAAATTAAATTAATAATTCCTTTAATTTCTTTATTCATAAACAAAATCCTCCAATAATTTGATGTTTTAATAATACATATTTTATAAATATTATCAATGGTAACTTATGCTTAAAATATAGTAACTCAGTAATGAATTTAGGTAACTTGGTAATATTTAACTTTATTTTAACATTTATATAATATTATATCACAAAAAACTTGCACTTAACTCCATGTATACGAATTTTGCAATTTCACCACTATTTCAATGTAAAAAGCATTAGTTTAATGTACGGAGATTGTGATGTGATTGATTCCATTTATCATATTTAATCTCCAAAATTAAATAATATATTTAAACCTTTAATAGAATATTTATTATTTCTTTTGACTTAGTAATATCACAAAACGAATACTCTCTCATATTGCAAATAAACTACTTTTTTAATTTTTGCCAATGATCTTAATATAAAAATTTTAATTAACAATAAATATTTATTTAACAATTGACTCACATATATTAAGTTAGTGTGTATTATGGTTTTATTATATAGGGAGGAATATTATGAGAATAGCTTATTTTACAGATACATATTTGACGGAAATAAACGGAGTAACAAATACTCTGTCTAGACTCGGAGATTACCTGGATAGATCAAACATTCATCAGTTAGTTATAGCACCTGATTATGAAAAAGACAATTATAATTGCGATTCTATTTACAGAAAAGTATACCGTTTTAAAGGACTTACCACATCTATTTCTCCAAAAAGCCGTCTGGCAATGCCTGCGCATTGGGATATTGATAAAATATGCGATAATTTTATGCCTGATATAATACATATAACGACAGAGCTTGGTATAGGCTTTCGCGGAATGCGATATGCTCAGTCAAGGAACATCCCTTTGGTTATGAGTTACCATACAGATTACTGCAAATACCTAAAATACCATAATTTAGATTTTTTCCGACCTTTATTAGAAAGCTACTTGTCATGGTTTTATAGTTTCTCTTACCGTACGCTTGTTCCCTCGCGGTATACTTTTGGGGAACTCTTTCAAAAGGGTTTTAAAAATCTGGATATTTGGACCCGTGGAATAGACTCCGGCAATTTTAGCCCTAATTTTAGGAATGATACTTTAAGAAAGTCCCTTGCAGATGATAAATTTATTTTCCTCTATGTTGGACGACTTTCGGCAGAAAAGAACCTAGATCTTTTACTAAAAGCGGCAGAAGAAATTGAAAAACGCTATCCCAGGCTTTCGGCTTTTGTTTTTACAGGTGACGGTCCATATGCCGAAATCATAAAAAACTCAAACCTTCCTAATGTTACATTTACAGGTTTTAAACAGGGTAAAGAGCTGTCTGAGATTTATGCGTCAGCCGATTGTTTTGCGTTTCCTTCGGCAACAGAAACTTTTGGAAACGTCGTTCTCGAAGCAATGGCTTCGGGGCTGCCGATTGCAGCGATCGCAGGAGGAGGGGTAACTGACTTTCTTTCGCATAATTATAATGCTCTATTATGCGCCGAAAACTCTCAATCAGCTTATATCGAAAACCTAATATCAATTATGATTAATTCCAAATTACGTTCACAATTGTCTGCGAATGCTTTAAGTTCTGCCCTATCAAGAGATTGGGAACGAATCTTTAACGGTCTTGTAGATGTTTATTTACAGGTAATAGAAGAAGCAGGCATGCAAAATATACCTCTTAGCGCATAAGAAAATTATTACTTTTAGTTTCTACTGATGAGCAGCTTGAATTAATCCCAATGATACATGCGTTGCCATCATTAAATCATACTTGTCGTCAATAAAGAACGGTCTGATTCCTTCGTAGCAATCAACGAATTTATCAATTTCTTCGATAGCAAAGGAATTTATATTAATATTTAATTTTAACAGATTCTCAGGTGTTTTTTGGCGCAATTCATAGATAATATGCTGAAGAAGATTCTTATCATAAATACTGCTGTGAGGATAGCAAAAGTAATCACAAATATAATGAGTAAGTACACCCAGATGAAAAGAAAATAACTTTGGTCTCTTTTTTAATAATTCAATCTTTTTGCATACATAGTCTCTTGAATGCTGATACTCATGCCTGCACCAAAGAAACGATTGGCATAAATCAGGAAATAGATTTCCTAAAAGGAAAAATCCTTCGTTTACATAACAGCCAAATTCTTTTAGTTCGCTTAATATTTTTTTTCCAATTTTATGATGTAATCCTATTCTCATACTACCTCCCTATATATTTATATACGGAGATTTTATCAAAAACTCGAATTATTATTATTAAAATAGGGTTAAATGTTAGTTTATTAATAATTAGACAAAAATTGCTAATTTTTATATATAGAATAGCTTTTAACAAAACCTAAATAAAATATTAACATAATTTTAACATTATAAAAATTATATGAATAATATTAAAAAAGGTGTTTTTGATAAATCATTTGTTAGTTAATTTTTATCCTTAGACGCGATCTCGCGGCGAAGCTTCTAGCAGGATAATAAAGAATCAAGACGAAGAATTTAACCACAGAGGACACAGAGGTTTTGAACAATAATTTTCCTTCCTCTGTGAAACTCTGTGGACTCCGTGGTTATTCTTAATTCCTGTGGCTCTGCGAGAAAATTTTGAGAATAAATTAATTATTTCCCTGCTGTCTGCAATAAAGAATCAACATACGAATTAATTTCTTTTGCGATATCGCTTTTCTCTTTTATCACTTTGTTGACATCACATTTAATTATATGCGTATCAACTCCGTTAACGAGAGAAACAAATATTTTGCGGGTTTCAAATAAATAATCTGTATCAGCCTCATGTAAATCATAAACAGCTTCTGTATAATCGCGCTTGCCTTTATTGCCGACATTTATTACCGAGTTTTCGACCTCTAAATCCAAAACAAAAGAGATGTCAGGTTTAGGAATTTTATTAACATTATATTCTAATTCTAAAATCCAATCGATCAAAAACTTTCGTTCTTCTTCCGGCAGCTTAGAAGAATGATGCGCAATATTAGAATTTACATATCTGTCAAAAATAATTATTTGGTTATCTATGATTGGAGTATTCTTAAAATAAAGATGTCTGTCCTGAGCGTATAAAAGAGCCGCAAGTTTAGGATTTATCGCATAAAGAGAACCGTAACTGCCATTTAAATATTCTGATACCATTTTTCCAAAAAAAGAATCATACATAGGAAAAGATATAAGTTTTACATCAAGACCTTTACTTAACAAATATTCTTCGAGCAGTTTTGCCTGTGTTCTTTTGCCGGTCCCGTCAATACCGTCTATTGCAATTTTCATAAATTTACCAAATAAATACTGCGCAAACCGGCGTTTTTACAAAGCACTACACTGCTTCTTCGGGAATTACATCAGAAGAAGAAAAGTTTATGCTCTTTACAAACTCGCATGCTTCTTTAGTACCGAGTTCTTTATTCATACTGGAATCTTCCCATTCAACTGTCAAAGGACCTTTGTAATTAATAGCGTTAAGTTCACGGATCATGCTTTCAAAGTCAATGTCGCCATGACCGGGTGAGCGGAAATTCCATCCGCGTCTTACATCACCGCAGGAGAGCAGCGAACCGAGTACACTCGCTCTTCCGTCGAGTGTAACTGCAATATCTTTTACATGAACATTTAATATTTGCTTGTGAAAATCACGGATAAAAAGATGAGGAGTGATACCCTGCCAAAACAAATGAGCAGGATTAAAATTAAAACCAATGGTTTTTCGGGATTTAAATTCTTTTAGAAGCCGTTCTGCAGTATAACAGTCAAACGCGATACCGGCAGGGTAAACTTCCAGCGCGAACTTTACGCTGTTTTTATCAAACTCATCCAAAATCGGAGACCAGTTTTTTAGCACCTGAGCGTAAGCTTCGGTTATTATTTGTTCGCTCGCCTGCTCTGACGCTCTTGGCAGCGAATACCAGTACGCCAAAATAGGACTGTTCATAAAGCCTGTTACTACTTTTATACCGAGATTCTTTGCGGCGGCGGCGGCATACTTCATTTCCTGAACTGCCCATTTTCTTACATCTTCGGGCTTTCCCGCGATATTAGAAGGCACATACGAAAGAAAACGAAAATCCTTCGCTGTATCGGCAGTGTTGTCGCCTATAAACTGCGAAAACAAATGAGCTGCAAGAGCCAGCGGTTTAAGACCATGGTTTTTTAATATATTCTTATATTCTTCTATATACTTTGGATCTGTGGCAGCCTTTTTTAAATCCAGATGTTCGCCCCAGCAGGCAATTTCTATACCTTCGTAACCAAAGGATTTTGCTTTTTCGCAGAATTTATCAAAGGGCAAATCCGCCCACTGTCCGGAAAATATCGTTACAGGTCTAGTCATATATTCCTCCTGAGAAAGACATTTGGCTATAATAGAATAATAACAAAGAAAATGCAAGTATATATAAGGATTATATGAAAAACTTAAAGATTTATTACGCTCCGGCGGTATTTGCTCCTGTTATGCTCCTAGCTGCCTGCTTGTTTTTTTCGGGCTGCTACAGTCTTTCGCAGGGTTTTACGTTTCTTGGATACCTAAACCGCGCTATACCTCTGGAAGAGGCAGATGACGAAGATTTTATCCGCCTTGTAAACGATATACGCGCATTTGCTATGGAAGAACTTGGACTTGCGCAAAGCCGGAACTACACTAGATATGTCGAACTTGACAGGGATTATCTGGCAGCAGTCGTTTCTGCGTCTGCCCGTGACTCATTCCGCCGGCATGAATGGTGGTTTCCTGTAGTAGGCACATTGCCGTACAAAGGTTTTTTTAATGCCGAAGACGCGCGCAAAGAAAGAGAAAAACTCGAAAAGCAGGATTTGGATGTTTGGATACGCGGTGTCGATGCCTTTAGCACCCTTGGCTGGTTTAGAGACCCTCTTTTTTCATATATGAAAAGTTACTCCCCCGACAGACTCGCTAACCTGATTATTCACGAGCTTGTTCATTCTACCGTGTTTATAAAAGGACAAGCGCAGTTTAACGAAGAACTGGCAGAATTTATCGGCACAGAAGGAGCAAGGCTTTTTATAATAAAGCAATACGGCTTAGATTCTGCAGAGTATCAAAACATGATCGCTTCTGCTGTAGACAGCCGCAGCTTTGTTTTATTTGTTCAGGAGTTAATCGCAGAATTGGATATACTTTATTCGGGCGGAGACAGAGAGCTCATACTTGCAGAAAAAGAGCGGATAATAAATGCGGCAAAGGTTAGGTTTGACGCAGAATACGACAGCAGGTTTACAAGCGGCAATTACCGGGGATTTTCTTCTTTGGCAATTAATAATGCATACCTCGAATTATTCAGATTGTATTATACGCCGGACAATTTTTACGAAGATCTTTATAACAGCTCAGGACAGGATCTAACAGCGTTTATTGCCGCGGCAAAGACTATTACAGAAAGAGGCGAAGAGCCGAGAGTTCAGCTCAAAGCTGCGCTGGAATCGATTATAAATTAATGCTATTTATTTAATAATACAGTTCTTTGTACAATCTGGCGATCGCAGGAACCCTTCTGCCGTAATCTCTTGTTTCATAAATAGGAACAGTTTCTACAAGCAGATCGACAGGAAAATCAGATGCCGCGCGCCATCGGCGTACTCTTGTATGACCGCCGTTATAAGCCATCAATGCGAGAACCATGTCACCTAAACTTGTTCTTTGATGATCAAGATAAAACGAACCTATATAAACATTTAAATCAGGATTGGTAGAATCAATTACTCCGTCGGCGTTAAAAAAGTTAGGACCGCCTCCGCGTCTAATACGTTCGGCCTGCTCTCTTGCAGTATTCGGCATAAGCTGCGCAAGTCCGACAGCTCCGGCATGCGAAACAACCGCGCTTTGAAATGCGCTCTCCGTACGAATCAATCCATACATAGTATACGGAGGAATATTAAAACGTTCTGCGTTGGATTCGATTAATTCCTGATACGGACGCGGATACATGAGTTCAAAATCACGTCTTCTTTTTTGGTATCCGTCTCTGTAAATAAAAAGAGAAATCATTCTCATCGATTGAGTGTAAACTTCATTAGTATTAAGGACTTCTGCAAATGCGCGCAGTTCAACAGGAGAGAGAGCGCGTTCTAACGCTCTTATATAAGGAGCAGAAAAATGTCCGGCTCCGTTTGTAAAAAATCCGACAAGAAAATGAAACGCGTCAGAAGACGGAACTTCATCTCCTTTTCCTTCGGAAAAATCTTCAAAAACCAAAAGCGGCAGTCCAAGAGCGATCGCGCTTTGCGAACGGTAATAAAGCGCAGGCATTAAAAGCGCATCTCCCGCATTGTACGCAAGCCGATAGAATACTTCGGGCGTTGCGGTCTGCACATTACCCGCTCTTGCGGCAAGACGCTTGTCTTCTGCATTAAGATAATCTTCTTCCAGCATACGCGCGATAGCCCAAGCGTATCCGGCTTTACCAAAAGCAGGCTGGTCTTTTAACAGATTAAATGTATTAATTATCCGCCGCCATTCACGCCCCGTAATAAGACGAACAAAGTATCTTTCTAAAATATTATTAAACGAATTTGCGTTATGCCATTTTGGAATATATCTTTCCAGGCGTTCATAAAAAACAGCAGTAGAACCTGCGACCGACGCATCAAGCACCCACCAGATACATGCATCCTGCTGTTCATAGTCCGGCGCAAGCGTATACGCGCGGTCAAAAAGCGCAATTGTATTTGAAAGCTGCGATGCTCCCATGCCTCTCGCTATCCGCGCGGCATAAAAAACAAGCCTAAATTTAATATCTTCGGAACTTGCAGGCAGCGCGGCTTCCCATCTTAAAAAAAGAGCATGTCCTTCGCTCTTTGCCGCCGCAACATTTGTAAGAACATATATTCTTCCTAAATCATTTATTAGATTTGGATACTGCAAAAACAAATCGGGAATTCGCTGAGGCCATGTGTTATTTACCTGAAGAAGGCGGAACGAAGCCAGCGCTTGAGCAATAGTATTTTGATATTCTGCATGACGGCTCGACATATGTCTCACAATAAAAGTAGTATGATGAGCGTCAATTACAGCTTTTTCCCTGTCATTAAATACAATGCCGTTTTTTTCGCATTCATTTAAAACATATTGTCTTGCCGTAAAATAAGAAGGCGTATTGCTTTCTGCGCCGAGTAAAAAAGACAAAGCTTTTTCTTTGCTGTCTTTAACATCAAAAGCCGCTCCCCACCAGAGCTGCGCTTCATTTTGCATTTGTTCGGTTGTTTTGGGAGAAAGCTCTACCCCTTCCATCATTAAAAGCGCAAGTTCTTCCGCGGCGGATCTGCGGATAAATTCATTGGGACTATTAAGGGCTTTTTCGAACAATTTTACTTTTTCTTCATTGGAATCATTTAAAAGCCCGAGATAAAAATCATTTTGCACAGGCTGAGATGATACGCACGAAAAGACCAATAGGGAAAAAGATATAAAAATTAAAAGCCGCACAAAGTTTTTTAGCATTGATTTAATTTCTTGGAGGCACCCGGATTGTTCTTCCGGAAATTATCAGATTAGGATTGCTGATATTATTGTGACGCGCGATTCTCGGATACTGCCATGGGTCACGGTAAAACGCATCGGAGATATCCCATAATGTATCACCCCAGCGGATTCTGTAATTAACCCCTTCTCTCGGAATTGTTGCGGGCACGTCATACGAAGCGACCGGCGGATTGCGGTCGGTAGTTCTTCCGGCAGTTTGCCTCGGCGGCGGCGGTGCAGGCGGCGCTTGAATCACAGGCGGCGGTTCTACTACCTGAACTACCGGTTCCGGCTGCGGAGCAAGTTCGGCAGGCGGCGGCGCAGGTTCATTTCTTGCCGGGTCCTGCTGTGCGACAGTCGCTGCCGCTGGTCTATTTAGTACAGAACGAACTACATCCATTCCTCCAAAGAAGAAAAGCCAGGAAGCAAGAAGCCCCAATAAAAGAAGCAGCGCAAGAAGGATAAACAACCAAGCAAGAGAGCCGGATTTTTCCCTGCGTACACTATTGGCTTGATTATATAAACCGGAAGGCGGTTCTTCGTTAGATTCGAGTTCGAAATCAGGAATTTCCATATCGCGGGATGTTTCATCAAGCGATTTTAATGAAACGGTCAAAACATAGTGCTCTCCGCCGGCGCCTGTATCAAGGTCAATCGCGTCAGCAACTATATCTCCGTTTTTATCAGAAGAAATAACCATCTCTATAGAAGGCTCACCCTTAGGTTTTGATTTGATATTTTCGACAACAAGACTGCCAATATACTGAGCGTCAGGCATAGCGCCCTGAGGGCTTCTATATAGGTCAATCTGAACGCTTGGCTGGTTATCATGAACCGTGGTGAGAATAAGTCTCTTTTTTACTAAGGAATTCTCCTCCATTATGGGGTAGAATTCTCCATTGGCGATCTTAATGCCAATATTTGATGCCATTAGATTGCTCCTTTATACTATTTTAGGCTCTCAAGTACTAAATGTCAATATCCTAATAAATAAGTTTAAAACCAGTATCAAAAAAAGACATTTTAACCGATAATAATGGTATGGATCCCATTATTATAGGCATAGTTGCTATTCTTCTTGTCTTTAGCGTAATTTTCCTCTTAAAGGGGGTGCTTCGCGGCGCTTCATTCGGAGGCGGAAGAATCTCTAAAGATCGTGACACAGCAGTTAAGGAAGCCACCAAAAGGCTGGCACAGAACCCCAATGATCCGGAAGCCCTTTATGCGCTGGCAGGAGCTTATTTTGAAGAGCAGATTTGGGACAAAGCCTTAAAAACATACGAAACCCTTTCAGATCAGGTTACGATGAATAACCACATAAAAGGCATAGATAATTTCGAAGTTTTTCTCAGATATGGTATTTCCGCGCGAAAACTCAATCTGCTAGAACCGGCATATAAAGCATTTACAATGGCAAGATCATTCAGGCATGATAATTACGAAGTTAACTTCGAACTAGGCGCGCTTGAGTTTGACAGAAAAAATTATGAAAAGGCAGTTCAGCTTCTTTCTTCAGCACGCGCTCAGGATCCTGACAGCCCTGCTGTGCTTAGGTATTTGGGGCACGCTCTTTTTAGGCTGAAAAAACCCAAAGAAGCGATGAATTTTATCCGTAAGGCAATCGACCTTGCCCCGGAAGACAAAGAATCACTTTACACGCTTGCCGAATGTTACCACGAAGCCAATCAGACCGAACAAGCTCTGCGCATTTTTAACCATCTTCGCGCAGATCCTGTAATGGGACCCAATTCCTGTCTTATCGCGGGAACAATTCATCTTGATACAAGACAGTACGAAGCGGCGATTCAGGACTTCGAAATCGGGCTGAAACACATCAATATAAAAGCGGATATACTTGCAGAACTCCGCTACAGGCTGGCAACAACATATATCAAACTAAACGAAATCGGAAAGGCGATTCCGCTGCTTAAACAACTGCAGTCCGAAAACCCGTCATACAAAGACGTTAATATTCTTTTGGGCAAATATATCGAACTAAACGCCAACCGCAATTTACAGATTTTCCTTATGGGATCTTCTGCGGATTTTATTGCCCTCTGCAGAAAAATTGTAATGACATACTATGGAAGAGCAAAAGTAAAAATTACAAATATTACCGTCAACAAGGCTGAATGGGCGGACATCCTCGCAGAAATCGACACAGATAAATGGTCAGACCTTATTATGTTTAGATTTATCAGAACTCAAGGGTCTATCGGCGAACTTATCGTAAGAGACTTTAATTCTCACCTTAAAGATGTAAAAGCCGGAAAAGGCATTTGTATCACAGTCGGCCAGTACACAGACGAAGCAAAAAGATACACAGAAGCCCGTCTTATCGACCTTATTGAGAAAGATAAACTACAGCAAATCCTTAATAAGCTAGACGCTAGAGCCGCAGCGGCTGTGAAAAAATAATTATTAAGGGAAGATGATCGCTTAATCCATAACCTGTCCTTGAATTGTACGGGACAGGTTTTCCTTCTGGACACGCAAACGGCTCAAAATCCCCAATATACGTTCTTTGGTAAACAGAAAGCAAATGACGCGAAACCAAAAAATGATCGATAGTTTCCCAATTGTTCCTGTAAAAATAAGTGCCGCCAGAAAGCTCATCGAGCCATGGCGAAAACCAAACAGTTGAATTGGTTGAATAGGTTGAATCGGAATCAGGCGATGTACTTCCTGTAATAAGAAAGATACTATCTAATTCGTTTATTCTCATATTTAAATCGCCCGCTATTATGATTCCTATTTCCGGTTTTTCTGCCCATATTTCTGCGCTTCGGCGAAGTATTATCTGTCCCGCAGCTTTGCGGAGAAATTCAGTTTCGTTCGCTCCGCCGATTTTTGATTTCCAGTGGCAGGCAAAGACAATAAATTCAAAATTACCTGTATCAAATCTGACTTCGAGAACAGGTCTTGGAACAGCGCTGCTGCCGACAACGGAGCCGTGATCAAAAACTTCAGTAATAGGAATACGGCTTATAACCCCTACTCCAATCGCAGATTCCGGGTTCCCTGCAAAATGACCCCAAAAATAACCATTGGGGAGCGAAGCGGCAATGTCTTCCAGAACCAAAAGCGATTCAATCTCCTGAAGAATCAGGATATCCGGTGCATTAGGTAATTTACCGATAGCGGCAGAAATAGCGTTTATTCTGCCCTTGTACTTTTCTTCTGACCACCCCGCTGACTGCCTAAACTCCGGGTACTCAAAACCGTCATCATTACCGTCAAATAGATTATGGACATTCCATGTCATTAAAACGAGGGAATTTCCGCTATTTTCCCTGCAAGACGAAAGTCCTCCAGCCGCAAGCAAAACAAACGTCAAAAACAACAAAAGCTTCTTCATATAAACCTCCAAGAAAGATATACTATATATTGGCGCGAGCCTGAGCGGCGCTTTAGTAAAAAGGCAAAAGACTTGACATTTTTTGGCATTTTTGCTAGTCTGAACATCCCGTTATATAATTTCTCGAATATTTGGAAGGTTATTTTATGAAGACAGTATTTACAAAACCTGAATCGGTAGACCGAAAATGGTATGTTTTGGACGCCGAAGGAAAGGTTCTGGGCAGGGTGGCAGCCAAGGTTGCATCTATAGTCCGGGGAAAAAACAAGTCAAATTTTGTTCCCAATCAGGAAATTGGGGATTTTGTTGTTGTTATAAATGCGGATAAAATCGCGGTAACCGGAAGAAAAGCCGAACAAAAGATGTACTACAAACATACAGGTTATGTAGGCGGTTTAAAGGTCAATTCTTTCGAAAAGTTAATCGCAAGACACCCAACTCAGCCGCTTGAACATGCCATTAAGGGAATGCTTCTAAAAGGACCCCTTGGCAGAAAAATGGCAAAAAACGTCAAACTTTATGCAGGTAAAGATCATCCGCACGAAAGCCAAAAACCGGTGCCGATTGAGGCATAAAAGGAATAGTTAATGATTAAGAATCTTGGAATAGGTACAGGAAGAAGAAAAACTTCGGTTGCAAGGGTATACATCAGGGACGGAAACGGAAAAATCACCATTAATGGCAAAGAATTAACCGTATATTTCCCGCAGGGTGAACACGTTCAAATGGTTCGTCAGCCTCTTATGGTTACTGCCAGTGAGAACAAGTTTGACATTTTAATTAACGTCTACGGCGGCGGCAGTAACGGACAGGCAGGAGCCTGCCGTCACGGGCTTGCAAGAGCGCTCTGTCAGGTAGATCAGGGTAATTATGTCAGCCTTAGAAGCAACGGTTACTTAACCCGCGACCCGCGCATGGTAGAACGTAAAAAATACGGACGACCCGGCGCACGCAGACGCTTCCAGTTCTCCAAACGCTAGATTTGGATGCAGAAAAAGCTGCTCTTCGCTTAATCGCAAGAGCAGAACAATGCACTTTTGGTCTAGCGCGCAAACTGGAAAGGCGCGGCTGCAGCAGCGAATCTATCAATATTGTCGTATCCAAACTCTCGGATCAAAAGCTCCTTGATGACAGCCGCTATGCGCGCCTGTGGCTTTCTTCGCGTCTTCGTTTAACACGAACTCCGCGGCGGCTGCTCTCTTCTCTCTGCGCAAAGGGAATAGACATGGACATTGCCAAAAGCGCATTAAATGAAGTATTAAACAAAGAAGCAGAAGCTGCTCTTCTTGCGCGGTTCGCAAAAAAGCATGCAAAGAAAGCTTTAAAAAAATCGGGCATAAAAAACTTCAATAGCGCAAACAACGACACTGCCCGCGAACTTAAATTTTTATTAAAAGGCGAAGGGTTTTCTTCTGACGCAATCGAATACTTCCTTGAGTCTCTTGAGTAATACAAAAATCTGAGGAAGAAGAATTGTTATGCTTGTTTTTCGTATTGGTGTTCACGCCAAGCGGCTACACAGCCTACAATAATGAGCGGAAGTCCAACGATAACCATACCAAGAATTAAAATTATATCAGTACTCATATTATTTACTCCTGTTTTTCAGGGATTTTTATATCCCCAGTTTCTTTCTTTCTAACGGCTAAGATTAGACCAATCAAACAAAATACGGTTGCTCCAATAAAACCAGAAATGAGCAATATGGTTTGTGGCACTTCACCACGTAAAACACCCCCAAGAAAAATACTTCCAAAAACTAATTTGCCAATATCCTGCAATAATTTCCCAGTATCTTGCTTAAAGGTTGTCTGTCTTTTTTGCTTTTTCACTTGTTTGCTCCTACCTATATACTATACCACTTTTAAAAGATTTTTCAAGAAAAAACCACACCCAAAATTTTCTCGCAAATAAGAATTTTACCACGGAGTACTGCTGTCCTACGGACAGCTTGGAGTTTCACGGGTCCTTGCAGCGAAGCTTCTAGCAGGACACGGAGGAGAAAACAAGAAGAGCTTTTTTTTATCTTCCTCTGTGCTTCTCTGTGCCGCTGCCCCTGTGTGAGTTTCTTAACCCAATCGACGCTTCGACAGGCTCAGCGCAAGCGGGCTCAGGGTTCCATCAGGGTGGCTGAGTCTCTGTGTGAACCTCTTAGCTATACCTGTGTAAGTTTATAGGCTTTTTCCAGCAAATTACCCCTTAAAATGACCCAACCTACCAAATTTTATAGGTGAAAAAACCAACTTTTTCCTTGAAAAATATAATGATGTTGGTATATTATATGCGTATGGTAGAAACCACTGTTTTGGGCAAAAAAGTACAGACTCTCGGCAAATGCAATTTTGCAAAGTACCCCCCCCCCCCCCCCCCCCCCCCCCCCCTCCCAACACAAAAACATATTAAAAAAAAAA
>Ga0123356_10001145_pt1 | contig 29294 bp, 25 predicted proteins | sample TergutEmb28metaG_2_FD_92546 | JGI IMG/M metagenome (GOLD analysis project Ga0123356, IMG submission 92546) | Embiratermes neotenicus P3 segment gut microbial communities from Petit-Saut dam, French Guiana - Emb289 P3 | ecosystem: Host-associated > Arthropoda: Insects > Digestive system > Gut ...
CCGCCCCCCCCCCCCCCCGGACTATAATTAAAGGAAAAAAAAAGAACAATTATTAAAGGAAAAAATAAAAATTTTCTTACCATATTAAATTTGTGGGGGGGGGGGGAGGATCGAAAAATCTCTTAAAAAGTTATAAATTTTCATACATTTTTATATCATGGTTATAAGCTGTATGTCAATAACCTTTCTTCGATCATGCCGATAACTGAATCCGGGGTAGAAGCTCCAGCGCACAAACCAACTTTTTCACATGTAAAGAAAAAATCAGGTATTTCCAGCGGATCTTCTACAAGAGCGCATGGTTTTCCGCTTTCCTCTGCAATATATAAAAGGCGCCTTGTGTTTGCAGAATTTTTTCCGCCGGCAACAATCACGGCATCAACCTGATGCAGTAAATCGTTTAATGCCTCCTGGCGTTCCTTTGTTGCAGTGCAGATCGTCTGAATAACTTCTAAATTCGGAAAAAATATTCTAACTGCCTCGCTTATTTCCAGATATTCTTTTTCAGAAATTGTAGTTTGACCCAAAATAGCCGTTTTAACATCACTATTAATACTGTAAAGTTTTTTAGCAGCTTTGCCGGCGTCAGATGCATTGCCGGTTATTTCGCAAAATGCATCATTACTGGAACATTTTACATAACCAAGAATACCTTCTACTTCTGCGTGTTTTGCTTCTCCTGCAAGAAAAAGACAATAACCAAGACGGGATAGTTCTTCTGCTTTTAGTTGATTCGCTTTTACATTCGGGCATGTAGCGTCTACAAAGTTCACGCCGCTGGCACGAAGCGCTTTTTCCATATTCGGTTCAATTCCATGAGCGCGGATAATAACAGAACAGTTTCTGTCACTTGGCAGCTGATCCAGCGAATCGACAGATTTTATTCCCTGAACTTCCAGATCGGCAAGCGCAATGGGATTATGAATTAAAGGCCCAAGAGAAAAAACAGGAGAGCCGGTCTGCGTCTCATTGATCGCAAAATCCACAGCTCTCCGTACACCCATGCAAAAACCTAAAACACCGGCTCGAATTACTTCCACTATCCTACGCCAGTTTTTTCTTTTCTCTCTTAACTTTTTGATTGTTCCAGAAGTTAACAAAACCGGAAACAATAAATAATGTTGTATAAACACCGGAAATCATGCCAATCATTAACGCAAGAGCAAAATCTTTCATTGCGCCTGTGGTAAACAAGAACAATGCCATTACAGCCAGCATTGTAGAAGCTGTTGTAATAATTGTCCTTCCTAAAATACCTGTAAGCGAAATATCAATAATATCCTTAAATGAATGATCAGGATTTATGCGCATATTCTCCCTGACACGATCAAAGAAAATAATTGTATTGTTTGTTGAATAACCAAGTATGGTTAAAATCGCCGCAATGCTTAGTGTAGTAAATTCCATCCGTGTCCATACCATAAAAGCTACCATAACCAGACCGTCATAAATAATTGCAACTACTGCTCCAACAGCATATTGAAGCTTAAACCGGATGGTAGAATAAATAAGTATCAGTATTAATGTAAGAGAAATTAAAACACCTGCCTGATCTGTCAAGTCTTTGGAAAAGCGTGAGCCGACATAATCAGAACGAAGCACAGCTATACTTCCCCTGCCAAAGTACGATTCAAGAATCTGAACTATTTCATTAGATGTAACACGGCCTTCTTCTTTATCTTCGACACGGATCATAAATTGATTATTTTCCGGCGAACCAAGATTTTGAACAGAAACGCCATGGGTAAAACCTGCCATTGCGGATCTTACTTCGGAAATATCCCTGGGGGCTATTTGCGGTTCCATATAATGAACGATGTACAGGTCAGCGCTGCTTAAATAGGGATTACTCTGAGAACTAAAAATTAATTCCTGTGTACTAACTCCCTGATTCGCATACATGGTAATTTCCATATCTTCCAATTGCTGTTCAATAGCGCGGGTAAGAGAGCCGATAGTTTCGTATTCACTGTAGAGGAATGAATAAGTTCTGCTTTCTACGCCTGAACCGGAAACAATAATATAAATGCCGCTGCGATCATGAGTAAAAGTCGCATTTACAACGCCGTTCCAGCGCAGATTAAAAGCAGTTGGAGCAATCTGTACTTCCTGAATAAGACCTGCCTGAAAATCTACGCCAAGAGCAAAACCATTGTTAATAATAAAACCAAAAATACTAAAGGCTGCCAGAATACATGAAATGACAGCAGCGAATATAAAAAATTTAGAAAAACGGATTATTTTTTTCATATACTGGCTCTCCTTGGAGTTTCCATAATGCGTGTTGACCAGCTGACAGAAAGGTTTTTGCTGCGCAAAACATCCGTGCCGAAATCAAAAATAAGACGTGAAACAAAAAGAGCGGTAAAGACCGATGAGAACACACCAATTGAAAGGCTGACTGCGAATCCTCTGATTGGACCTGAACCAAGCTGAGAAAGGAACAGAGCCGCAATAAAAGTGGTTATGTTCGAGTCCATAATCGCCCAAAATGCTTTTCCAAATCCTGCTTCTATAACTGATTTTCTTGATTTACCCAAACGCATTTCTTCTTTCATGCGTTCAAAGATAATTACGTTTGCATCTGTTGCCATACCTATTGTTAAAATAAAACCTGCAATAGCCGGCAGTGTCAATGTAAAACCAAGCGCAGAAAGCACGCTGAACATTATGTAAAAGTTTAAAACCTGGGCAATAATTGCATTTATTCCCGCTGTTCTGTAATAAACAAGCATGAATGCGAAAACAAGAGCAATACCCCCAAGCAATGCATAAAGCCCCTGTTGGATTGTATCTGCGCCAAGAGAAGCGCCAATGCTCTGCTGGCTTGCAACTTCAAGCTCTACAGGTAATGCCGCTGTTCTTAAAACAAGCGCCAGGTTTTCTGAACTTTCCTGATCAAAACCGGTAATTGTTCCCCTTTCGCGGATACCGGCAGAAATAATCGGATTAGATCTGACCTTGTCGTCCATTACAATTGCTAAAGGTTTATCTATATTTGCAGATGTAAGCCTAAAGAAAATATCTCCGCCTTCCGGGCTTAATCTAAAAGCAACTGTAGGTTTACCTGTCATGTGATCGCGGTCTACATGGGCGTCTTCTATATAGTTGCCGTCAAGACCTACGTCTCTTTTTACTGCGATATAACTAAGAGTGCCGTCTGAATTTCTTCTTTGTTCATCAAGTCCGTATCTGTCTTTAACATATACGCCAAGAATCATTGTGTCCGGAGGAATAATTCCAGGGAAACGCAAGTTGCCGTTTGCATCAAATGTTTCTGTAGGATTATTTCTGTAAAAATGATAAAAAGCGTCGGTTGCTTCTATATCTTCCAAATGGAATGTAAGGCTTCCTTTTCCCATAATAATGTCATTGATCCTTTCGGGATCTGCCGTTCCGGGAATCTCGATATAAATCTGATCCGAACCTTGACGGCGGATAACAGGTTCTGTTAAACCAAAACGGTCGATACGGCTGTTTAAAACTTCCAAAGCCCGGTTCATTGCATCTGCAGGATCATCATCAGTTATAGTGCGTCCAACCTGCAAAACAATACTTAAGCCGCCGGATAAATCCAAGCCAAGCTTTACAGCGTTTCTTTGCAGGTCTTTTAAGGCAAAAACTCTATCTGCATATCTTTGTTCGATTGCTTCTATAGCTTTTTCCCTGTTTTCAAACGAGTCAAGGACATTTTTTGCAGTCCACTGTTCAGGAATAGGTTCTCTTAAATCCCTGTGATTTTTTCTGGCAATAGGAATTAAAAAATCAAACTCCGGCGGAATATCTCCGTTTGCTGCTGCAATTGCAAACAAACGGTTAAAATCTGCATGTGCAGCCTGATTAGAATTGGTTTTTATCTGTTGTCTTGTTTCCAAAGCAGCTGCCTGCTGTTCTTTTGGAATTAAAAAATGCCAGCGAATCGTCGGCCAAAGAAATAAAAAACAAACTCCCAAAACTGCAATTAAGATAAATAATCTGTAACGTTTATTCATACTTATTCTCCGGAAGAGTCGGAGGTTTGTCCTTCTGAATCAGCCTTATCCTCTTTTTCTTCTTTACCAGGGGTAATAACGCTGGAAACTGCACTGCGAAGGAATTCCAGTTTTACATTATCGTCAGCCTTAATAATGACTGTTGTTTCTTTAACGCTTTGAATTGTTCCGTAGAGCCCGCCGATTGTAACGATTTTATCGCCTTTTTTAAGCGCAGCTACCATTTTCTCAGCTTCTTTGCGCTTTTTATTCTGAGGTCTGATCATTAAAAAGTACATGATAAAGATTACTGCAATAAAGGGAAGAAAAGCCACAAGGGCATCTGTAGAATTACCTTCTCCGGGAGGAGGAGCAGCCATAAGCAATGGAAGTATAAATGAATCCATGAAAAACATCCTTAAATATAGAATTTAACAGCACTCTAGCATAAGAAGGGGTATTATTCAAGTAGTTTTACGGTTTGTTAAGCCTATAATCGTTAAATTATTAAAACTGGAAAGCCAATCCCATCCGGGGTTTGATAGTTCCAAAGGCATTAATTGCAACATAATGGGAATAATTTACACCAGCTTCAAAATAAATAAATTGATAGATACGCGCCAAAAACGTCATTCCTAAATTAACGTGATAGGCAACCTCGCTTTTATCAAACTCGCCAAGTCCTTCCAAAAGAGAATAACCAAAACCAAAACGGAAAGATGCGGCATTACGCCTATAGTTAAATCTTCTTTGAAGCACCATATTAAGATTAAAATCGGTCAATATTGCGCCGTTTTCTACATTTCCCAAACCGCCGAAGATTTCATCAAAATAGATTTTATGGGGAGTTTTTGAATTTAAAAAGAATATTGATGCCGCAAGTTCCAAACCGCCGGTCTGATGCCCTCTTTTTGACGAAATCGCATCAAAAGCAAATGAAGCGCCCGGCAAAAATATATTAAAACCCATCTCATCCTTTAATTCTCCGTAGATTGGCACGATTGGGTTATATGACAATTTGATAAAGAAATCCAGCGGCTTTCTGTAACCAATATCAAATCCGCTAATTCTGGCTTCCAATCCGCCGGGATTCTGCACGCATATATCATACATTCCATCAATTAAAAGATTATCGTCAAATAACAGCGTTGCTCTTTGACTGCTGATAATTGTCACCTCTATTGGATGTAAACGATTTCTGTTGTTCTCCAAATAAATAAATGATTCTTCCAGCAGGTTTACACCGGTTAGTTCGATTATTCTTCTTTGATTTTGATCCAGATTAAATCCAACAGGCATAAACCTTTCTATTTCCGGCTTATATGCGGCAATAATAGAAAATGTTTTCCATTCAGAAGCGTCTGAGCGCCTTCCAAGCAGATCGAAAGGAGTTACATTGTATCGGTAATTACCCGGAGGCAGAATAACATCAAAATAATTATTTATTGTAGTTTCTCTTATATGATTCCTGTAGCTTTCATTAAAAACCTGTATGACAATTTCATAGTTAAGCGCATATTCTTCCTTTTCCCAGACAAGACGCTGATATATTCTTGGCTGTCCGCCGCTATTATCAACAAAGTAACCGGGGTTTATTTCTTCTATTTCTTCTGCCTGTTCTGTCTCTTCTGTTATCATTTCTATTTCTTCTGCAGACAGAGGAAAACCAAAACAAATAAAAGTGAATGTTATAAAAAGAACCAGTATTTTATTCCATTCCATATAACCGCCCCATGTCTCTTGTTTGAACACGCCCCGGACGCGGTACATCGATTAAAAATGAACTTTCTCCCTGTCTGCCGCGCCGGATAATTCTGTCAGCATTATCGTAAGTGACAGCTTCTACCTGCCAAATAAATGTTCCGTTATCAAGCAATCTAAAATCATCAAATGTAAGGCTCAATTCACTTTTTGTTTCTGCCTGGAATATCTGCACCCGCCGCGGAAACGCTTCTCTGTAAATCGTAACAATATACGAGTTGGCTCCCTGCACGGCAGACCAGCTAAAGACAATATTTCTCTGATGCCGCAAATTTTCTGCATCAAGACGAAAACCTGTTACAGGAAGCATATTTTCCGGCGCTGGAAGAAGCGGCACTGGCGGTGCAGTTGCCGGCGGCGGCGGCGTTGGCTCTGGCGGTGTTACTGCCTGCGCTGTCTGCACTGGCGGCGCCGCTAACGGCACTGGAGCAGGCAAAGTCTGCAAAGGCAAACTTTGCGGCACAACCGGCGGCACTGTTTGCTGTGTACTAAACTGCTCGTTAAGCGGCGCGTTAAGCGCAATTGCACCATGCGGTGTCACCAATGACACATTTACAGGTAATGCTGGTTCTTCTGCCGCCGGTTCTGCAATTTCCGCAATATCAATTACTTCCGGTTCTTCAATAAGCGGAACAACTTCCGGTTTTTGTTCAATAGAAAAAGAAGCTCTATGCGTAAATTGCGCAGTGCCAACAAACGCCGAAGAAAAAACCGGCTGAACACGCCAGTACCAGTGTCCTGACTCCGGATAAGGTTTAACAAACGTAGTTGTCTGTACCTGCGTTGTAAAATTCACTGCACTAAAATCCGGAGTATCAGAAAGTTCAAAAATATAAAACATGGCATCTTCTACTTCTGACCAGCGGAACATAACTTCCTGCCGTTCTGAATCTAAATAATAAAGCTGCCCTTCTGCAGGACTGAACAACACAGGAGGAGCCGCCTCTGTCACAGAAAAACGCCCGGATGTAAGGTTATTATCATCTAACGAAAGCCGCCAATACCAGGTTCCGGGTTCCATCGGCGCTATCGCGCCCGAATGGAGATTATCTGCCCTGTGAACAATCCTGTTAAAGTTTCTGTCTTCCGCTATTTCCAGCCTGAGTAAATCTGAACTTTGCATATTCAATCTTGACCATTCAAAATCTACAACAAGCTCATTATGTTCTGTTTTTAAAAGCTGTGCATTCGGGCGCGGATATGTTACAGCCGCCATAGGCTGGAATACAATGTTTCCATGTTCATCTTCTGCAAGAACTGTTCCGGCAGGAGCATGAGTTACCTGTCCTGCCTGAATAATCTGCGCCGAACCTTCTGTTACGTGCAATATAAAACCTTCACCTTCCGCTGCGGCGTTTAAAATAGTTCCGGGCGCGGCTTCTATGATCCTGTCACCGATGGAAATTAAAATAAGTTCTGAATCTGCCCCGGAAGTTACATTTATTTCTCCGCTGAAAAACTCTATCTTAAGCCTGCCGGCATCCCTTTGAATGCGTATCAGTGTATTTTCACCTAACTCAATTTCGTTATCATCAATATCCAAAGTTGCGCCGGACTGCTTTGCAACACGTATTATATCACCTTCGTATACGGGAGAATTACCGGTTAACCTGTCCCAAACCAGCCTGTCGCTGAAACGGCGCTGAACTGTATTAAACTTTACCGTTACAGTTCCTGCCGGCAATACGGTAGAAAAACGAAAAGTACTGTACAAGTCCTGATAAAAAAGATAAATACTAACAGCCGCCCCGGACAAACAAAGAATAATAATAAAAACATCCAGTGGAGTGCGTGATGTTTTTTTTCTTCGTTCTACAAAAGGCGTACCGTTCACTTATAACTCCGTTACTTGTCCGCGCCGATTTTATATTTCTTTTCTTCGCCGTTTACGTCCGCTTTGGAAATATCCGGAGGAGTTATTCCAAGCAGTTCCCTTACCTCTGCAAGCGTTCTTGGCCCGGAAGTTACAGAAACATGGTTTACAACCGCAAAAATACGCACAGGTTTTTCTTTTCCTTTAACTGTAACAGAGGGCATCTCTTCGCATATAAAAAAATGTCTTACAAGTTTCCATGTATCTTCGGATATCAATATATCTGTGCCAAGGGGTTTATTTAACGCTTCTATTCTGGAAGCCAGATTAACAGGATCGCCTATAACTGTATATTCCATGCGCTGTTCCGATCCTATCTGCCCTGCTGTTACAATTCCAGTATTTAATCCGCAGCCGATAACAATTGGCGGATCTGAAGGATCATCGGGGATGCGCATCTTGTTCAGCTGAACAAGCGCTTTTCGCATCATAAGCGCGGCTTTTACTCCGTTAAACGCATCTTTTGCAGGAGTTCCGGCGCTATAAGCTGTTCCCCAGTGCGCCATAACAGCATCGCCGATAAACTTATCAACAACGCCGTTTGTCTTTTCTACACAGTCAACCATTTGGGTTAAATAACCGTTAAGCCACAGAACAATTTTATCTGACGCTTCCCTGCCGAATTCTTTAGTAAAGATTTCTGATTTTTCAGTAAAACCGCGTATATCAGAAAAAAAGATTGTAGCATTTTTGGGAAGACCGCCGGGTTTAATTTCGCCGCGCATCGCTTTAATTGCAATATCGCGGTTTACAAACCTGCCGAAAATATTCAATGCTTTGCTCATCCTCTGGAAACTTGTAGTTAAATAGCCGATTTCATCCCTGCTTTTAGGCGTTAAATCCAAATCAAAAATACCGCCTTCTATTTTTCGCGCGGCGTTGGAAAGAATTTTAAGCGCAGTAGAAATGGTTTTAGAAAAGAACCAGATAAATAAAACAGATAAAAACACAACGGCAGCAGTTAAATAAATATTCCGGCGCGTAGTGGCATTAATCGCTTCGAACAATTTACTGTGTTCTATAGATGTAAGAATAATGGATGCGCCGTTACTAAGTTTTGTATAAGCAATAAAATAGTTAATGCCGGCATCATCAAATAAATACTGACTATTCCGCAAAGGACTTTCCCTAATCGTCCTTATATAATCTTTATCTGCAATATTTAACCCCGAAAGAACCATTTCTGAATCCGGATGTATAAGAACATCGCCGTAATTATTAATTAGATACGATTGATTTATTCTTGAATTAAAACCTTCGTTCAGGTTTTCCGGAGAAAATAAAATAGAAACTGCTCCGCCGCCCTGCATTGGAAAAAATAAAGCCAAAAGATGAATTGAAAAAGAGGGAGACGCATTTAAAAACAGGGTTTCTCCGGCAGCCGCCCTTAGATAAAACCTGTAATTATCGTTATAATAAAAATCTACAAGCGAGGTATCTAAATCCCGCGAATAAAAAAACCTTTCGTTTACAAGAAAATATTCGTCTGTTCTGGACGTAGGAAAGACAATAGCCGCAATCTGGCTGTTTTGTTCAAAAAAATACCGGGCTGCTTCCCGTGCCGGAAAACTACCGGCTCCTAATGAATTAATAATCTGAACAAGCACCTGTGTATTTGCTCTTACTCCTGAAAAAGTATATTCAGCTTCTGCGGTTGAACGCCTGTTAATTTCAAAATTTTTCTCTTCTGCAGATACTTCCAAATCGCGGCTTACCATGTATGAAACCAGAAATGTTATTGTTCCAAGCGAAACAAGAACAAGAATTGTAATAATGGTCACCAGTTTGGCGCCAATGGAAAACTTGATAAATTTGTCGCTGAATCTGTTTTTTTTGCGTTTATTCATGTTACTTTAATTATAAACGAAAAAGCTAATTTCTTCCAAGAAGTGAGGCATATTCCCTCTCATAACGCTGTAATTGAGGATAATCAGGGGCAATTGCAAGCGCCTGGCGCAAATAATGAACTGCGCGGCGTTCTTCGCGGCGGTTATGATAAATCAGAAACATTGCAATAAGCGCATCCAGGTTTCTGGGGTCTTCAAAAAGACTGGAGCGCAAATCGCCCAGCGCCGCATCCTGGTTTGCATGCAAACGGCTTCTAAGAAAGAAAAAACGGCTTTTTACAACGCCGCCGGGAGCGGAATTAAGCCGGCTTTCTATCAATCTGGAGGCTTCATCTCTTCTGTTATTATCAATAAGTGCAGATATATAAATTGCAGTATAATCGTTATTGGATGTATCACGTTCATACAATTCCCGCGCATAAGTTAAAGCTCTGGAATTATTGCCCAAACCACGTTCTACATAGTATCCATCGGTTAAATCCTGAACAGTACGCCTTATGGTTAGAATACGGTTTAAAAAACCCTGCGCTTCCTGCCAGCTTTCACGTCTAATTGCATCTTTAAGACTTAAGCTTAAAACTTCTGCAGAAGAGCCGGAAGTCCGCCTTAAACGCTCCAAAAACTCCCTTCCCTCGGCCTGATCCGCAGAACGCGGCGATTCCATCAGCAAAGTAGAAGCATAAACCAGAGCTTCGGTATCATCCGGATTAACGCGCAGAATTGAACGGAGATAATTAAGGGCAGAATCGCGGTTTCGGTTTCCCTCGGCTTGTATTCTTGCCCGCATATAAAGATACGATCTGTTATTCGGATCGATAGAAACATAACTATCCAATGAAGCATTTGCCTGATTATACTGTCCCTGTTCTATCAATATAGCTGCCCGCATTAATAAAAATTCTCCGTTTCTGGGCTCTATCCGCAGAATTTCATCCACTGCCGATAATGCGCGGGGAAAGTCACGGTTTTCAAAAAGAGTGACAGCCAATTCACGCCTAATATCTGTACTATCGGGGTGGCGGATTGCCAATTCAGAGAATAAAACCGCCGCTTCTCTTGGATTCCCTGCCAGCCTTCTTATTCTTGCAATTCCAATCTGTGCCGGGTAACATTCGCTGGAAATTTCGATAACTCTCCTGTAAGCCGCCTCTGCGTCGCGCCATCGTCTTGCCCGTTCGTGAATAAGACCCCTAAAATAATGGGGTAAAACCGAATTTGGCCTTAAAGAAGACGCTCTTTCCATATCTCTTAAGATACTTTGCTGAATATCCTGAGGAGTCTGCTCATTAACCGATAAAAAAGGAAGAATATACTCAAAAAAGTCAGTAGAATTCGGTGCAGGACGGATATAAACGCCCCTTTCCGCTTCTCTTATAATCCGCGTATAGGTTGATGTTTGGGGCAGGTCAACAGGCGGAAGCCTTGCCGGGGTATCGGGATAAACAAGCCTTATAATCAATACATTAATACCGGACATAATCCGTCCAAACTCTGAACCGGTTAAATCTCTGCCGCGGATCAACTCTAAAGCCTGAAGCATCTGCGATAAAACGCCGGATTCGGTTAAACCGCGGATTTCTTCGGCAAGGCTTCCGGAACCCTGCCCGCCTGCAGAATGTCCGCCAAAAGGCTGATTAAGAATATCCTCTTCGTTACCGCCTGAGCCGCGCACAGCAGACTTTCCAGATCCGCAGGAAACGATAATTAGAGCAGAAAAGATATATATAAAAATCAGTTTAACAGCTTTATTAATCACTTTTTATTATCCATTATCAAAAAAATAGTTATAATTTCTTAAGAAAAAAGGAAAGATGACATATACAAAAGTTTAGCACAATGATAGTATGATAAACAATGGATATAAGGAAAAAACTCAAGGTTTTTATAAATTTAATAGTAGTTTTAACTATTCTTTCATTTTTAGCGTCATGTAACATCATCCCGCTGGATATTAACCCTTATTACATTACAGGTTCCGGGGAAGATCGTGAAAGATTCAGAGAATTATTCAGGCTTTTGGACATGGAAGAACCCGGAAGCGAGGACGAATTCGCTGTTATAAGGGAAATTGCAGCCAGTTATGCCCGCCTTGGAGACTATGAAAGACTTATTCATTTTTTAAGCGAAAGAACCATAAGTAATCCGCTTGATCCGTATAACAGTTATTACTACCTTATGATTGCGTATGCATTTATTCAAAAAAATTCTACGCCGATTGCTGCATTGTATTTTGATCTGATTGTTAAAAATTTTCCTGACCTTATCATAAATGATGAATCCATTCATCTTATTTGTTTACAGCACCTTATCCAGCTTAATGATAATCCGGAAAACCGTGTCTGGTATTATAATGAGCTTATTTCAAGATTCCCGGATAAAATCGATTTAGGCACGGCATATTTTATGCTGGGTCAGGCAAACGAAAGAGTCGGCGACTGGAACGGCGCTATTGCGGCATATACAAATTATCTGCCGTATACCGGCACAATTATTCCGGGTTTCCCGAATGCAGATCAATATGCCAGACATCAGGTCGATTTCAGCAGGTCTCCTAAAGACTGGACTTTTGAAAGCCTGCCTGCGTTAAGAGCCGCTGTAGAAGCTGCCATTGATGCAAATAATGCATGGACATTAATGCGGTATCAGGCAAAAGTAAACTTTTTTGCCCGTTCATGGTCACAGATGGATACCGATAATATAAGAATGACGGCCTTTAATCTTCCGCAATTTATGTACGGTAACCGCATCAGATACGCTTCTTCTCTGGATGAGTCTTCCAATGCTGTAGAAGCTTTTTTACGGACTACAGGCTGGTCGGTATCGCTTAATACATGGTATTTGTATTTTAGAAAGATAAACTTCCCGCAAGACCCGGAGATTCACGGACGATGGGAATGGGCGGGGATTTATTACGGAGAAAAGTTTTGATTCAAAAAAAAATAATTTTTTTATTTTTATGCAGTTTTTTATTATTGGAAGTATATAGCAGTGATAGACCGCTTCGCAGTATAAGACCAGATGCCGCTCTTCCGGTTCCAACGCGTACATCAACTTTTTTATTTAAACCTGCATCAAATTCGCTTCTTACAGAAAAAGCGCTTTCTCAGCAATTAACTCAGCATTACATTATGCAGTATTCAAGCCCCAGCGGCATTAACATGCTTAATGCTGTAATGCAGCGCGGAAGTTTATATATGCCGTTTATCAGGGAGGAAGTGACAAAACGCGGATTGCCGCCGGAACTTGCTTTTCTTCCCATTATAGAATCAGGTTTTCAGATAACTGCAAGGAGCCGTTCCGGAGCAATGGGTCTTTGGCAGTTTATGATGAACAGCATCTCGCCTTATAACATGAAAGTAACAGATTTAATCGATGAACGGCGCGATTTTGTAAAATCTACATTAGGCGCTCTTCAAAAACTGGAAGACGAATATAAAAGACTGGGGTGCTGGGAGCTTACTCTTGCAGCTTACAACAGCGGTATAAATGCAGTATTGCGCACAATTCAAAGAACCGGAAAAAATGATTATTGGGAACTTAGCAATAGAAGGGATTTAAGGCCGGAAACAATCAACTTTGTTCCAAGATTGATTGCCGTTTCGTATGTTGTTTCACAACCCAGAAGATTCGGCTTAAACGCCTGGTATGAAAATTTTGAATGGGATACTATCGCGCTTGTGCGCCAGGTTTCTATAGATGTTATTGCCGATGAAACAGGCCTGGACAGAAGTTTGCTCCGCAGTCTTAACGCTGAATTGCTTCATGGCATAAGCCCGCTGGACAGCAATTATGTGTTAAAGGTTCCTTCTTCGCATTTTGAACAAATTAACGAAGTTCTGGGGCGCGAAGATTTAAGGCTGATACGCTACCATTACCATGTGGTTCGTCAGGGTGATACATTATGGTCTATGTCCAGACATTACGGCACATCTGTAGGTATGATAGAACAGCATAATCCCGGCATTGGAAACAGGTATTTACGGCTTGGAGAAACTGTCATTATCCCTGCTTTTAATAACGCTGTTTCCCCTGCACGTTCTGTTGTTCCGCAGGGAACCAGAGACTCTCATGTTGTACAAAGAGGCGAAACCTTCTGGTCGATTAGCAGAAGGTACGGTATAGACCCGCAGGCTTTGGCAGAAGCAAACGGGATGTCATTAAATCAAACTCTGCACGCAGGAAGAACGCTTAGAGTGCCGATAATAGAATAATGCAGAAAATATCAGTATTTCTTTTTATATTTTTAATCTCTTTTACGGTTTTTGCGCAAACAGGCTCACAAAATGCCCAGCCTGTAATTAACGGAATAGTTGAATGGGATACTCAGCGTATTAATGCGCAGATTTCCATGAATTTGGCAGCTAATGGTATAAGACTGCCTGCAGGAAGAACCAGGGCAGAAACGCTGTTACAATATGCTTATGTTGGTTTAATCCGGCCAAATATTATGGCATTACAGGTTGATTCATCTTCTACCATTGCAGACCTTATAGAAAGAGGCGATCTTTCCTTTCCGGAAATTGATGCTTTCGTTCTTGCAGGAACTTCTACGGCGCCTGCATTATCTCCCGATATGCAGTACATTTCCGACAGTCATTCATTATCAATTTCTAATATAAGTTCCTCCCTTTTACGTCATAGCCGTCCGGCTCCTGCGGCAAGAACATTAAATCCTGTTTCTTCTGCCCAGTATACAGGTATTATAATTATTGCAGCAGAAAACCTTCCAGTTCACGGCATGAGAAGCTCTGCCCTTCCTATTCCTTGTCTTTTTCCAAAAATATGGGATAGTGATATGAACATTGTTTATGAACGGAATATGCTGGAAACAACCGCTTCTGCAATGGTTAAATATTCCGCAATGCAGAATATTTTTCAGAATAACCCCTCGGGGCTTACGGGTGAATTGCAAAGTATTGTAGGAGACAGACCGCTGCGTTTGTTTGCCCGCGGCGTTTTTGGAATTAAACCGACAGATCTTATTATTGACAGAAGTGATGCGCTTTTAATTATATCATCAGAAGAAAACCGGCGCCTGTTATCTCAGGGGCGTGTAGTAATAATACTGGACGATTCTGTACTGCGGACAGAGTTTAATTAATAAACATAAAATTGATAATTTGTGATATAATTATTTTATGAAAAGAAAATACATTTCCTGCGCCATAATACTGGTTTTTTTAACAATTTTCTCGTTTATTCCCGGCACTGCTTACGGCGAAATGTTCGAGTACAGATATGTTAAGGGTTCGCGTTACAGAATTCTTTCCAGAGTAGATCAGGCTGTTTTTATAAATAATGTTTTAAGCCACCGTGCAGAAATTTTAAACCGTGTCGCTGTAGAAGTAACCGATGTAATAGACGGCAAAGGACAGCACAGAGCGGTTTTTCAGACATCGGAACGTGTTATATACGATTCACAGCAGGGAACGCAAACTGTTTCTGCCGGGTATCAGTGGAGCAGAGAATATGATTCTGTTTTTTTACGCGATACCCTGGGGCGCCTTACAATAGACCCGCAGTATTTTATGCCGGTTGTGCGTAACGTTCCCGTATTCCCCGGAAAAAGTTTAACAGCCGGCGAAAAATGGCATGCAGAAGCGCACGAAGTTCATGATTTTAGAAGCTCATTCGGCATTCAGGAACCATACCGCATTCCGTTTAATGCCTTTTATGAATATCTTGGAGAACGCCAATGGAAAGGAAAAAATTACCCTGCCTTTTCTGTAAATTATAATATTGAATCGCGTCCTCCGCCTGTTCAGGGAAGAATTTATCCTGTGCGGATATCCGGAACATTTAATCAGCGTGTTTACTGGGATCGCGCCCTTGGCAAAGAAGCGGCTTATGAAGAAACTTTTGACATAACTTTTTTTATGTCCGATGGAAGAAGAATCCAGTTCCGCGGCACTGCAGAAGCAGAACTTGTTGACGCTGAACAAATGAACAGAGACCAGATTGTTTCTGAAATAACAGAAGAAATAAACAGGCTGGCAATTCCCGATGTAAGCGTAAGAGCAGTAGAAGAAGGCATCTCTATAAGCCTTGAAGATATTAGATTCTATCCTGATTCCGCTAGAATGCTTCCCGGCGAACAGGAAAAACTTGACAGAATTGGCGCTATTCTTAAACGTTATCCAGACAGGGATATTCTTGTCGGCGGACATACAGCTCTTGCCGGCACAGCAGAAGGAAGGATGTCGCTTTCTCAGGATCGGGCAAGAGCAGTAGCAGAATATCTTTTATCCCAAAATGTCCGTTCTTCCGAACGAATGGTAATACGCGGCTACGGCGCGGAAATGCCAATTGCAGATAACAGTACGGAAGAAGGAATGCGAAGGAATAGAAGGGTAGAAATTACCATATTGGAGAATTAAACCCTTGAATCTTTACGTTATTAACCGCTATTTAGACCGCTTAATTCCTGTGACTACTCCAATAGCTGTTATACTCGGCCTTTTCCTGCCTGCTTTTTTTATGCCAATACGCCCGTATGTAATTTTCCTGTTCGGCATAATGACTTTCTCGGGCGCATTAAAGTTAACAGCAGGCGAATTGGGAAATGCCGTAAAAAGCCCTGTGCCGATTGCGCTTTTTTTTATAACAGCTCATATTATAATGCCTGTTATTGCTCTTTTATCTTCTTCGTTATTTTTTACTAATCCGGATATTATTGCCGGTTTTGTACTTTTATTTGCAGGGCCGACTGCTGTATCCGGTTTTATCTGGGTAATGATATTTAAGGGTGATAAAGCGCTGGGGCTTACACTAATTTTACTGGATACCCTGCTTGCTCCTATTGTTGTTCCTGCAACATTGTCAATTTTAGTTGGATCAAAAGTAGCAATGGACATGTCTGGCATTGCAATTTCCCTTATTTTTATGGTTGTGGTTCCTACTATTTTGGGAGTTTCGATAAATGAATTCAGCAGCGGTAAAGTTCCCAAAATAATCTGCCCTGCGCTGGATCCTTTTGCAAAAATTTGCCTTTTTCTTGTTATAACAGCTAACTCTTCGGCAATTTCAAAAACTGTGCGGTTTAATGATCCGCTTGTTTGGGCTGTTGCGGCGCTTTGTATTTTCCTTACTACAGCCGGATTTATAATTACTAAATTATTAGGTTCAATTGGAAAATGCAATGAAGAAAAAGGCATATCGCTTGTTATTGCAGGCGGACTTAGAAATAACAGCGCAGTTATGACAATCGCTGTTGCTTTTTTCCCTGAAGCCGCCGTCCTGCCGACTTTGCTCAGCCTTGTCTTTCAGCAGACAATTGCAGCAGTTATGGGCAAACTAATTATTAAAAAAAAGGATACTAGTATTCAGTAGTGTTCAATTTTAACAGGTCACTTGCATTTTTGCCCAGGATTAACAACTTGTCATGTTCTGATAAATCGCTTTCTTCTAATGCATTCATATAGCGGGACGGCGGCAAAAGCGGATAATCGGTTCCGAATAAAACCTTTTTACATAATTTAAGGGCTTTTACAGCGCTGTAAACTCTTGAATCATAAAGAAACGGTGTAATTGCAGTATCATAATAAACATTTTTAAACATTATACTGACTTCTTTCATCATTTCGTAAAGGAAAAGACCGCCGCCCCAGTGCGCAAGAATAATGTTTAAATTAGGATTGTTTTTTATAAATGTTTCTATCTGCGCCAGGTTTATATCAGTTTTACCTGAATAATAATGGCCGACAGGTTCATTTGTATGAATTAAAACAGGTATAGATAATTCATTACAGATGTCCGTAAAAAGAGATGTATTCTTTTTATTTTCCAGATCTATCTTTTGACCTTTTGGAAACAGCTCCCCTACTCCTTTTAACCCAAGGCTGTGACACCGCTGGATTTCTGCTTCGGCTCCCTTGCACGGCGGCACCACTGCAAAACCAATTAATTTATCCGGAAATTTTTTTACTTTTTCTATAACATAATCATTTACATAACGGCAAAGTCCAATATCGCTGAATGCCCATCCGAATATGACTGATTTATCAATATCTTCATTTTCCATTGATATTACAACATTTTCCGCTTCTGTAAATTTATGATATTTATTCTGGCATAACATGGAAAAATAAGTTTCTTTTTTTGCATATTTTTTCCAGTTGGAAATAATATCAGGCGGAGTAACATGAACATGAAAATCTATTTTCATTGGATGTCCGTTGTATCATCGTCTTTTATATCATTGTGCGGTACTGAAATTATACCTAACTTGTTTAAGCCTGTCAGAAGCGGCACACCTACAAATGCAGCTGCCAATGCAAACAAGATACGTTCTATGGGTGAAGTTACCATTAATAAAATCCAGACATCCCTTGGAGTTTTATACAAAACTAAATTGAAAAAATTTCCGATAGCTGCTCCGCCGACAAGACCGCCGAAAGAACAAAGCCATATTGCAGGAAATAACAAAAAACGTTTATTGCTGACAAATAGTTTTTTTGCAAAAATAAAAGCAATAATCATTACAGCAAAACCGAATCCATAAAAAACAATAGGAAGAAAAATAAAACTTCTGCCTATTTCCTGGGTAAACCAAAGAACTGTACCGGTAAAATAAACAACAATCCCGCCGTTAATAATAAAACTGCCGTTAGAATTTATTGTAATAGGCGGCCATTTCCCCCATGTTATACAACCTGCGGTAAATGCAGTAGTCATTCCAACCAGAAAAGTGCCAAGCCCCATCCATGCTGTGTCAGGCGCAATAAGCGTACCAATAAAACAGCCAATCGCAGAACAAAGAGCGCCGCCTAAAGGGCCAAAAAATATTCCAGATAAAGGATTAAGTGCGCTGGCGAACGAAAATCTTGCACCTGTTCCCAATATATAAAATGCAGGCAATAAATGACCTGCTGCTACAACTGCCGCCCATACCGATACAATGGCAGGATGCAAAAGTTTTTTGTTCATAATTTAATTATCCTTAACGCATATCTTTCCGCTAATGTCATGTTATGCGTAACAAAAATAATTGTAAAGCCCCTTGAATTTAAATCCTGCAGTAAATTCATGATATTAGTGCATTCGTTATAATCAAGGCTGGAGTCTATTTCGTCCAGTATGATTATTTTACAGCCCATGGCAAGAACGCATGATATAACTGTTTTTGTGCGATCCGGCTTATTTAAAGCATGCGGAAAAGCATCTTTATCATTTAGGTTTACAGCTTTTAAAGCATATTCTACACGCTGTTTTATTTCTTTTTTGGAAAGATGCGCGTTTTTTAAGGCAAATGCAATTTCATTATAAACAGAATCAGTAAAAAGCTGGTTATCCGGATTTTGCATAACAAATCCCGCTTCTTTGGAAATTTCAGAAATAGAAAGCCCTTTGGTATTTCTGCCGTTAATAAAAACTTCTCCGTTTTGCGGACGCAATAATCCTGTAATAATTTTTAATAGTGTCGTTTTACCGCAGCCGTTCTTTCCAATTATTGCAGCAAAATCATTTTGATTAACTGTAAGATTTAAGTTTTTAAAACATTCGCTGCCAGGGTAAGAAAACGACAGGTTTTTTATTTCAATGACAGGGTTTGCAGATATAGAGTTCCCTGAATACTTTGAGTACTCTGTGTAAGCGGCAAGGTCTGCAGAAAAACCGGCTTCTTTAACCGGCGGCCAGATGCCGTTTTCTTCCAGGAGCGCACTATTGCCAAAAATCTTCTGCATTGTATCCATTGCTGTTACTTTTCCGTTATTTAAAATGCAAACCCTGTCTGCGTACCCGTTTATAAAACTGCTGTTATGCGAGGCTATTACAATTGTTATCTGAAACTTTTCACGTATTTCATTCAAGACAGCTATAACTTCTGCAGCGGCTTCAGGATCAAGGCGGCTTAAGGGTTCGTCCAGAATAAGTATTTCGCTTTTCATGGCAAGAGCCGCTGCAATAGCCAGCTTTTGCTTTTCGCCGCCGGAAAGAGTCATGGGTATTCTATCTTCAAAACCGCTTAACCCAACTGCATAAAGAGCGGATTCTGCCCTTTTATCAATTTCATCTGCAGGTAAAAGAATATTTTGCAGGCCAAAAGTTACTTCATGATACACAGTTGATGTAAATATTTGAGCGTCAGGATCATCCAGTACAATGCCGGCCTTAAACGCAAGTTCCGGCACTGAATAATCTTTTGTACAAAGGCCGCTTACAGTTACAGTTCCTGATAAACTACCTCCGTAAATATGCGGTATAATGCCGTTAATCAGCCTGCAAAAAGAAGTTTTTCCTGCTCCAGCCGCACCCATTATTGCAAGAAATTCTCCTTTAGACGCAGAAATATTTATATCTTCCAGCGAATATTTCCTGTTTTTAGGATACCTGTAATAAATATTTTTTAAATAAATTATACTTTCCGGCACAAATCATTCCTATAGATAATTATATAACAGAAAACAAGCGGAAAAGGCAATACAAAATATAAGAAACCAGATATCGTGCGCTTTAATCTCCGGTTTATCCATTAATGTTCTTGTTTTATACAGGCCAAAAGCGCGCGAATCCATCGATACAGAAGAATTCTGCGCTTTTCTCATTGCACATAACATTAGCGGAATTAAAAGCCCTGCATAAGCTCTAAAGCCGTAAGATTTCAAACCGCGCAATTTCTGCGCTTCCATTATAAGCAAAGCCTCATTTTTGAATAAGGGAATAAGATTAAAAGCTGCTGTAATTATATAAGCCGCGCGATAATTCAAACCAAGAGCGCAAAGACCTGCCGAAATCTTAAACGGCGGCGTAGTTTCTGTAAAAACAGGCAGAATTATCATGAGAGCAGCTATCCGGCAGGTTATAACAAGCCCAAGAAAAAAACCTTCCCATTTAAACGGTTTCACTATGTAAGAATTGCCAGGGCCGAAAATAGCCTGCAAGGTTATAATAAAAAACGCTAACAATGTAAGATTTAATAAAAATTTTAATCCCGGAAGTGGAATTTTGGAAATTAGGCGTAAAATAATAAATGATATTAGCAAAAATACAGCAGCAGGAAGTTTATCTGTCAAAAATACCAATAAAGTAAGCATCAAAATAAAAAAAAATTTTATTCTAGCGTCTAAAATACTAAAAAAAGACATGAAATACCTTAAAATCAATATATTATTAGCTTAACTATATACAAATTATTAATAATATGCTATACTATAGTAACATCATACAAAATAAGGAGAATGTCAATGACCGATGCTAAGACTCGCCTGGCCAACAGGGAACGGCAAAGAAAGTACCGCGAGGCGCATAGAGACGAAATTAATGAACAGCGTAAAGAACGGTACAATGAACGCATTTCAAAAGGAAAGTGCCCTCGCTGCGGGGGAAAAGTAAAAAAAGGCTATACCTTATGCACAGAATGCTGCGAATACCAGGCAAATTTAAATCGAAAATATGCAAAGCTGAAGAAAAAGACTACTGCCAAGAAAACTACCGCAAAAAAAGCTGCAACTGGTAAAAAAACCGTTAAAGCAAAACCAAAAGCGAAAAAATAATTTAAAGACAGATACTAATCTGCAGTTTATAAATAAAAGTTAGTGTAACATCTAGTGTCCAGTAATATTCGGCGCCTGTAACAAGGCGTTGAGTTTCTGCAGCCTGGTTATTCTTCTGTCTGATGCGAAAAAGGCAGTTCATTCTGCGGCTCAAATGCTTTCTGTGAAAGAAGGCGGTTAATAATTCCTGCATTATCCAGAAGACTGGAAACAGATTGATTCTGATGAAGACGCGAAATAACATGAGCAAAAAGCCGTGAAATATTTACATTTACATACCATTCACGATTTACAACTTCTTCCTGATACACGGCATTTGTTCCGATAATCCTGTAAAAAAGCCCTTCGCTGTAAGCTTCATCAAAGTGAGAGATGGCATTTCCGGAAAAAAGCGGAAGGCTAATGGCGCAAATAATTCTGCGTGCGCCGTTTTCTTTAAGAAGTCTCATACCTTTTATTAATGTACCGCCGGTTCCCAGCATGTCATCTGCCATAAAGACTGTTTTATCTTTTACATTTCCCAACAGGCGTATCTGCGAAATATTCGACTGAGCGGCATCCTTTGCAAGCTTTGAATAATCTCTTTCCTTGTACAAAAGCGCCAGTGGTTTTTTTAATGATGATGCATAAAATTTATTGCGATCTACTGCGCCTGTATCCGGCGAAACGACAACAAAATCGTCGTTTAAAATATCATCCATGTTTGTCAGGGTTTGAATAATCTGATAACTCGCATGAAGATTCTCAAGGCGCATTCTGTTAAACGCATTCATTATATCTCTGGAATGAATATCCAGAGTAATTATATGATTTACTCCAAGGCTTTCGAATATTTTTCCGATCCTGCTTGCAGTAAGCCCTTCCCTGCCCTTTGCCTTGTGCTGGCGCGAATACGGATAATTGGGAATTACCAGAGTGATGCGTTCGGCTCCTGCCTGCCGTGCAGCATCGACAGTTACATAAATCGTCATTAAGTGATCATTAATGGAAAGATTATTTAATACTCCGCCGGAAAATTTTACAGGATAACGGTTTTCTACATCCTGGAAAATATATACATCCTTGCCGCGGATGGATTCTTCTATTTCTGATTTTATCTCGCCGTTGGGAAACAATGTAAATTTAACAGGAACTTTAAAAGGGCCGAAATTTTTATCATTTCCGCTCTGGGAAGCCGGCCCCCTTATAACGACCTTATTGATTAAATCGATCTGAAGGTCTGCCTGCTCTAAACTGATATTATACCGCTTGGATAGTTCTTCTACAGTGTGTTTCCGGCTTTGACGGTATTTTTGCCGTAAATGCCCTATTACTTCTTCGGCGAAAGTTTCCCCGCCAGGACAAGCTATTATGGATAAATTCGCAGGATTGAAGTATTTCATTTTACATGAAATTAATAATATATAACGATAAAAAAATCAAGAGGGCTTTTAATCAGCCCAGCCGCGGCTTCTCCCCACAGCTTTATGCCAGAGCGCCACCAGTTTTTCCTGTTCTTCGGCTTTCATCTGCGGTTCAAACACAACATCGCGCTGCCAGTTGCTTTTTACATCTTCTATATCCTTCCAAAAACCAGCAGTAATACCTGCAAGGCAGGCAGCGCCAAGAGCTGTAGTTTCTCTTACTACAGGACGCACAATGGAAGTACGGCAAACATCGGCCTGAAACTGCATAAGGAATTTATCTATACTTGCGCCGCCATCAGCTTTTAATTCCTTCATTTTTGCATTCAGACCGTTAACCGATAAATCATTTTCCATGGCTTTAACCAGATCCATTACCTGATACGCAATCGATTCCTGCGCTGCTCTAATAATATGCGCACGTTTTGTTCCCCTTGTAATTCCAACAATGCAGCCGCGAGCGTACATATCCCAATACGGCGCACCAAGACCTGTAAATGCAGGAACAAGAAAAACTCCGCCATTATCTTTAACTTTACCAGAATAATATCCGCTGTCTGCGCTGTCTGTAATAATGCGCATTTCATCACGCAGCCACTGAATAACAGCGCCTCCTGTAAATACAGAACCTTCAAGAGCATATTGCACATTTTTTCCAAAACCCGCTGCGATGGTTGTTAAAAGCCCGTTATTACTTACAGCGGCTTTTTCTCCGGTATTCATTAATAAAAAGCAGCCTGTTCCGTAAGTGCATTTTGTATCGCCTTCTTCGAAACAACACTGGCCGAACAATGCAGCCTGCTGATCCCCTGCATTACCGGTAATTGGAATATCAACACCGTTAATTTTTATAAAACCAAATTCTGCACCAGATGGTTTTACCTGCGGAAGCATGATACGCGGAATATCCATTATTTTTAAAAGTTTATCATCCCAATCCAGTTTGTGAATATCAAAAAGCATTGTTCGGCTTGCATTGGTATAATCTGTTACGTGCACCGGCGTTTTTATTGCTGTACCTGACACGCTGCCGCTTAAGCTGCCGCTTGTAAGTTTCCAGATGAGCCAGGTATCCACAGTGCCAAAAAGTATTTCTCCTTTTTCTGCGCGTTCTCTAACGCCAGTTATATTATCAAGTATCCATTTTATTTTTGTTCCTGAAAAATACGCATCCGGCACAAGACCTGTCGTTTTTGTAATATAATCGCCGTATCCGTCATTTTTTAATTTATCTACGATAGAAGAAGTTCTGCGGCACTGCCATACAATTGCATTATAAACCGGCAGGCCTGTTTTAGAATCCCATAAAATTGTTGTTTCACGCTGATTCGTAATGCCGGCAGCCATTATATCGCGCACATCGATATTAGTTTTGTTTATAAGGCTGGTTATTACTGCAGTTTGCGCAGAAAATATTTCCATTGGATCATGTTCTACCCAGCCTTCTTTCGGGTAAATCTGCGTAAATTCCTTTTGTTCTGACGCGATTATATTTTGCTGGTGATCAAAAAGAATCGCTCTTGAACTTGTTGTTCCCTGATCCAGCGAAAGTATATATTTTTTCATTTATTTCCTTCCAACTGCAATAAGTTTTGCCGCATGCTGATCATACGGGCTTTCATCCCAATCGCCGTAAACTTCCACTTCTTTAAAACCAACTTCATACATTAATGTTATAAGTTCAGAAGCTGCATACAATCTTTGAACAAAAACTTTTTCTTTTCTTTCTGCGCCTTTAATAATTATCCATCTGTTTTTTAAAAAAGTCCATGAATCAAGCGGTTCATATTCTGTAAGCAGCGTATAACCGTCACGTTCAAACCATTCTGCTTCGGTAAAATCGCGGACAGTGGTTTCCTTGCCAAGTGTTTCGATAATAAAAGCTCCGCCTTTTTTTAAGGATTTATAAACATTATTTAAAACTTTTTTATCATCTTTTTGGTCAGAAAAGTAACCAAAGGAAATATAAAGATTAAAAATAGCATCAAAGTAATCAGGACGGATAAAATCCCTAACATCTGAAAGAATATATTCTATGTTTAATTTTTCGTAAGCGGCGTCTTCTTTTGCAGTATTAAGAAAAGTTTCTGTTATATCTACACCGGTTACATCAAAACCAGTTCTTGCAAGCTCGGAACTGATTCTTCCGGGACCGCAGCAAAGATCAAGAACCTTCGGAGCGCAGGCCAAAGGTTCTTTCCATTTATTTTCAGAGGTTTCGCCGTATAAATTAAACCGGGAAAGTCGGGTAATTGCATCAACTACAGCTGGTACTTCAGCCCAATGAGCCTCGTCGAACATAATGGGAGAAAAATTCTCCCAAAACTCAACGTCCTGGAACCATAACAAGTTCTTACCCGGTTTTTGAGGCTGTAAATTAAGCGACAGAGCTTTCTGTCATTGGATTCAGGTAACCGGTTTGCACACAGATGTTAAAAAGATGCCTTGTAATCGTTTCTTCTGTTGTTTTTATGCTTCCATTGTTGCTGCGAGTAAAACGAACAAGATATTCGTTATCCATTTCTTTCAGAATATCGATGTACTCTGTATTCCCCGGTAAACACCTAATACTATAACGTTTCATACGTCTTGTATCGGAAAAAACAGAGGGGCACTTGAGGTTTTTTTTACTTTTTATTACAATAAAATCATGAAAATCCGTTTAAAAATGATTCTTGTTATTCTTCCGTTAATTATAGTTCCGCTGGTTTTGTCTCAGGCGGCATCTTATTTTCATGCGGTAAACGGAACAATGCGTCTTGCCCGCCAGCTTTTGGGCTTTAAATTGAACGAAATGGAAAAATTCGCAGACAGCCAGTGGTCGCTTCTTGTCGAAAATAACTATGCTGGACGTCCTGACATGGTAGAAGCCGCAAAAAAAGCAGTAGAACAGTTCGGGCGCAGCATTCTTTTAAGCGATACAGAGATTATTTTTTCGGTTGGAACAGAAAGCGGAATGCAGACATCCATGCTTAACTTCCAGCCAGGAGAATTAGAAACGCTGAAACGCCTGCTTTCACAGGAGAATCAGGGGCTTCAGAATTTTACAATGAACGGCGAAAAATATATTTTCCAGTCCTTTTATTTTACCCCGTTTGACTGGTTTATACTTATAAGCGAAAAAGAAGATGTATTTTTTAAGGATGCCAATGCAATCACACTGCAGGCAATAATCACGCTTTGCGCTGCTTCAGGCCTTGCAATTTTCCTTCTTATATTGATAACACGCCGCCTTACAAATCCGCTTGGGCGCATTGTTCAGGCAATGAAAAAAATAATCGATACTGCGGATCTTTCTTCCAGAGTAGATGTCGAATACAGCGATGAAACAGGCATTCTTGCAATGACATTTAACAAAATGACAGAAGAACTGGATAAGGCGTATTCGCAGATTAAACGTTATGCTTTTGATGCTGTCCTTGCAGGAAAAAAAGAAGAGCGTATCCGCCACATCTTCCAAAAATATGTGCCTAACGATGTAATTGAACGCTTTTTTGCATCGCCGGAAAAGATGCTTGTTGGAGATAACCGTAATCTTTCCATACTCTTTTCTGACATCCGTTCTTTTACAACAATTTCAGAAGGCATGGCGCCGGATGATTTGGTAAATTCACTAAACCGTTATTTTTCCGGTCAAGTCGATATAATATACAATAGAAACGGCATTGTAGATAAATATATCGGAGACGCGATAATGGCATTTTGGGGCGCTCCGGAAAAACATAGCGATGACGCATTGCAATCTGTTTTATCAGGCATTGAAATGACAGAAGCCGTACAAAAATTCAACGAAAACCAGCGCAAACTTGGAAAATGCGAGTTCCAAATCGGCATCGGTCTTAATTTCGGAGAAGTAACTGTCGGAAACATCGGCAGTGAGCGTAAAATGGATTATACAGTAATAGGAGATGCAGTTAATCTTGCATCGCGTATGGAAGGGCTTACAAAAACATATCATTCAGATATATTAATATCAGAAAGCCTTTTTGAAGAACTTCGCAAAACTTCACCTAACTCCGGTTTAAATTACAGGCTTTTGGACACTGTTGCTGTAAAAGGCAAAACCAAAGGCGTAAGAATTTTTACTGTAAAGAAAACTCTAACTTCCGCAGAACAAAAAATATGGCCTATTCATAACCAGGGAATGAAACTCTACTACAACCGCTCTTTTAACGAAGCTGCAGAAAAATTCAGGGAAGTTTTAAGCATTATTCCCGGTGATTTTAATGCAGATAACCTTTTTAAAAGATGCACAGAATACGCTGCCGAACCGCCGCCGGAGAACTGGAACGGTGTGGAAATAATGAAAACTAAATAATACTAATAAAATCAATAGCCGTAACTCAAAGCCCTGGCAGGCTCCGGACGGCTGACATTTAAGAACGCACCCTCTGGTGTGGCATTTATCTACCTCAGCCGTATGTCACCTGCCAGTGCTCTTCGCTACGGCTGTAATAGTTATCATTTCGTCTAGATGACACTTCACCAGAAAAGCGCTCCAGATAAAAAGTAACTTCTTCGTGTTCAGAAGGAAAACTTGTCTGGCCTTCCCTTTCTCCTGAAATCTCATACCTTCTAAATATAAATGTACTATATGGTTTACTTCGCTCCGGCTGCACGAAATCTCGTGAAAAAGTATGATATCTAATTCTACCAGCTTTATATTCATCTCGAGAACGAATAAATCTTCCTCCATCATGAACATAACCAGAAAAAAATAATCTATTTTGTTCATTTATTTTTATATTTTTATCAGTTAGTTCAATATTTAAATCTATCCTTTGTGAATCAATATAATGATACCTATTAACCTTGTAACTAAATTGAGGTATTTCTACAACACCATTTTCATCTGTCATATATTCATAAAAATGAACCACACTTTTAGAAATGAAATCTGTTATGAAAAATCTAGAATATCCTATAATATTCACAGCAAAAACGGTTATTCCTTCAAGAGGCTGCTGTGTTTCAGAATCAAGTACAACAAGTGTTACCGGTCTGTATACTATATCTGCCGATCCTCTTGCATACACATTATAACTCGTTAACTTTATCCCAGTAAGGATAATTATCACGAGAATTCCATACCGGATCATGTCTATTATATTCTCCTTTTTAATACATATCTGCATCTCTTTCTGAAACCACTTCTGTCTTTCTTTTAATTATTTGACACTATGAGATAAATAATAAAAATAAAATAATTAGAATAAAAACAATCATATTCAAAATAATTTTTTCACATTTTATTTTTTTACTAATTGCTTTCATTATTATTGTATCGTCAGTTTCATTAATTTTCTTTGACATTTTTAAATAATTATATTTTTCTATTAATTCTTTTATTGAATAATATATATTACAATTTTTGCAATAAAATACATTATAAAAATATTTAATACTACCAAATAGAGAATCACTGCAAGAAAAATCAAAATCCTTTGCTTCTGGTGACTTCGAGTTTACAATTTTGCTAACATTCTTCACTTCTAATAATTGATTACAGTTAAAGCAATAATGCTTTTTTTTGAAAACAAAAAATGGCGCTTCAAGCATATAAGTAGTATTCATCTTTTTCTTATCCTTAATAAAAAGTCAACACCAGTACCTAAACTAGCACCTTTTTTAATCATAAATCCTTTTACTCCAGAAATGTATACATTAATCTTAGGATGTAATACCAATAAATTCAATAGCCGTAACGTTTAGCCCTAGCAGGTTCCGGACGGCTGACATTTTATAAGATCTATTCTTATTCTTTACTAAAAAATAAACTTATTATCAGAAATTAAAGTCCAAGTATCATGATTATATCTGAAAAGTTGAAGTCTGTTATTTTCTTTAGCTATTCCAATTAAAATGCCAATATCAAATACATTTTTAGATCCATCCGGTAATATCATTCTTGCCTCTGGAACTTCTATCCAACTATTATTACCAAAATTGTTTTTATAAAATAAAACTTGGTTATCCAAAACTATCCCAATCATAGACCCAATACAAAATATATCGTTATAACTGTCTGGCAGCAGTATTTCCGATTCAGAAACTAACACCCAGGAATGAAAATAATAATCGTATTCATAAAATTGTATTTTACCATTAAAAATAACTCCTATCGAATTTAAAAAACTAAATACACTTCTAAACCCATCCGGTAATGTCATTTCTATTTCATAAACTTCTACCAAACTTTTACTTTTAATATCATGTTTATAAAATAAAACTTGGTTATCTAAAACCACGCCAATCATGGAATTAAAACCAAAAACATTCTTGTATCCATTTGGCAGACTCATTTCTAACCCAGAAACTACCGTCCAAAAGAAATAATTATGTTTATATAACTTGATTTTATTTTGTCTAACAACTCCAACAAATTCTCCAATATTAATAACATCATCTAAAGTTCTACTTTGCATAGAACAATTAATAAAAATTAACCAGATGATAAATAAAAATACAACTTGTCTAATTTTCATTTTTTTAAAAGCTCATCATGGTTATTTTCGTAAAAATCCCATTCAGTATCCAGCATATTTAACCTCGTTCTTAATTATATAACAGATTTCTTTAAATAGGAAAGCTTGTTATTTAAGAAAATGTACACCATCTCCTGGGAGAAATGTTGACAGTTTTCCTGTGTATCCGGACAATCCGGCGCGGATTCGCCTTACATTCAGCAACATCCTGTTGCCTCATTTCAGGCCGGGGTTCAACCCTGCCGCCGCCATCCATGGCGGCTTTTCCTGTTGGCGGGTTGAACCCTTCGAATCCGCATCATTAAGCAAAAAAAAATACCACCTTTTAGGTGATATTTTTTTTACTCCCCGGCGCGGATTCGCCTTACATTCAGCAACATCCTGTTGCCTCATTTCAGGCCGGGGTTCAACCCTGCCGCCGCCATCCATGGCGGCTTTTCCTGTTGGCGGGTTGAACCCTTC
>Ga0123356_10001146_pt1 | contig 29294 bp, 21 predicted proteins | sample TergutEmb28metaG_2_FD_92546 | JGI IMG/M metagenome (GOLD analysis project Ga0123356, IMG submission 92546) | Embiratermes neotenicus P3 segment gut microbial communities from Petit-Saut dam, French Guiana - Emb289 P3 | ecosystem: Host-associated > Arthropoda: Insects > Digestive system > Gut ...
GAATGCTGTCTTGGGTATACTTTCTATAAAAAGAAAGAGGGCGCCTTCAAAAGCGCGGCTGACGGTGTCGTTATTTATGCGCAGAACATAAAAACTCTGCTGGGCAATGCGGCAAAAACCATGCTGCTTGTTATATTCGGAGTTATCGGGATTACTCTTGGATTGTTCATTTTTTTGGGATTGCTTTTTAAGTTCTTAGACTGGCCAGGCTGGATGGCGTTTTTGCTGGCATTATTTCTCGCGATTTTGATCAAGTGGGCATTTATGGACAGCTTTATCCTGACACGAACTATGGTCGCTTATATGAGCGTCGCACCCAAAACAAAAATAACCTTTGACTTGTACGGTAAGTTATGCAATATTTCAGCCAAATTCAAGGAGTTGTTCAACAAGAGTAAGGAGAAACAGCCTTCCGGCGAGCAGACGCAAAAAAAGAAAAGTACAACTGCAAAAAAGAGTACAGCAGCAAAGAAAACCACAACAGCAAAGAAAAGTACAACTGCAAAAAAAAGCACAACAACAACAAAGAAAACCACAACAAAAAAGAAAAAATAGGAGGAGATTATGGCGAAAAAAAAATGGGTTATCGCAGCGTTATTGCTGGTACTCAGTTATGGGCTTATAGCTCAGGGTGGAAACGAAAACAGCGGAAACGATATCTTTGGCGGAATACTTGAAGGCTTATTTGGCGGCGGCTCATCATCCGAAGCCCCAGCCCCCAATCCCGGCGGATCATCACCGGCTCCCAATACGGGCTTAGTAGCACAAAATACTGTCGGCAGATTAACAATTACCAACATCCCTGCCAAATATAACGGCAAATTTATTGCTATGCCCGGATCAAGCCTGGACACCGAAGGTAAAGATGTTTTTATCGCGTACGGCGATATTACAAATGCAGGTCAAATACTTGCCGGCAGGATTCAAAATGGAAGAGCCACATTGAAGGTTTGGCGTGCGGATGGTGAATTAAAAAATTTCAATGTGACCGCTGCTAATGTTCCGGTTATGTTTGGTATTTACAACAATGAAAATATAACAAATGCCGCAGCACAAATTCCAACAGCAATGGGAGATGCAGCTGTAAATTTCAGAAATGGAGTTGGAACTGTCAGTTTACCCCATTTAATGGATATGTTCTCGTTTTAACGAATAAAAAACACAAAACATAAACCGCCCTGTATTGGGCGGTATTATTTGGGAGGATTTTTAAATGAAAACAACAGTTTTTAAACCGCATAAATCATCACTTGGTTTGGATGCGAACATTCTTGCAGGGCTTATTTGGGTTGCTCCATTTGTATTAGCGCTTATTCCGGTTATTGGTTGGGTGACATGGGTTTTACCGATTGTAATTTTCTTTATAGAGAAGGACAGCAAATTGGTAAAATTTCACGCTGCTACCAGTATTGTTTTAATGATTATATCGGTTATAATCGGCATTATATTCGGTATTATAAGTCTTATTGTCTTTTTTTCTATGGCATTTGGAAGTTTTGAAAACATAATCGGAAGTATAATAGGCGGAGGTTACATTGGTTTGATAATCTTTTTTATTGTAACCTTGCTTATCAGTCTTGCCGCTCTTGCTCTTCTTATATTTCTGGCTGTCATGGGTTTTACATGGAAACAGGTTGAGCTGCCGCTTATCGGTCCGTTTGCAATGAAATTATGCGGAGGGCAAAGCGGAAGCAGCTCCAAAAAAGGCAAGCAGAAAAAATAAAAAAATGATAAATTAATGTAAGGAGAATTCTAAATGAAAACAACAATAATTAAACCGCACAAATCTTCACTTGGTATGGACGCGAATATTCTATCCGGGCTTATCTATATCGTTCCATTCTTATTTTCGCTTATTCCGTATGTTGGCTACGTAGCATGGGTTATACCGATTGTAATTTTTTTCCTGGAAAAAGAAAGCAAGTTTGTAAAATTTAATGCTGTTACTGATATTGTTATTTCGATAATTGCGGCTATAGTCGGCATTATATTTGCTATTATCATATGGGCAGCAACTCCAAAAATACCAAGAGATCCAGAAGCATTGTTCTACTACTATATGACGGGCGGAGTTAATGCTAACTTAGGTCTAATAGCCTTTTTGGGAGCAATCTCACTGATTTTTACCCTTCTCATTTTGGCTCTTATTATATTTCTCGCCATCATGGCTTTTACATACAAACAGGTTGAGCTGCCTATTATTGGTCCGCTTGCGCTAAAATTAAGCGAAAAACTGGATGGTATGAGCAGTGGTGAAGGTTCCAAGAAACCGCGCAAAAAGAAAACAACAAAAAAAGATGAATAAATTTTTTCGAGAAGAGTTCACGCGGAGACGCAGAGTAGTTTAAGAATAATAAAAAACCATGGAGATTCTATGAAGAACACAATCAAATGGTTATTATTTGTCGCCATTGTGGCGCTAGCCTTATGCTCCTTTACCTGCGATAGCGGCAGTGACAGTGGAAACGGCGGCATTAGCAGTTTCCTTAGCGGCATTTTAAACCGCAGCAGTGATAGTGAAGAAAACGCTGATACAACGAGCGAAAGCGAAGCGAGCGAAATAAGTAACGAAGGCGGCGGTAATTTTTTCAGCAGACTTTTCGGCGGGAACCGCAGCAGCGATAGTGAAGAAAGCGCTGGCACAACGAACGAAAGCGAAACAAGTGAAGATAACAAAAGCGGCGGCAATTTCTTCAGCAGGCTTTTCGGCGGGAACCGCAGCAGCGATAGTGAAGAAAGCGCTGGCACAACAAGCGAAAGCGAAACAAGCGAAGATAACAAAAGCGGCGGCAATTTCTTCAGTAGACTTTTTAATAGAAATCGTAATAGTGATAATAGCAGCAGCGGAGGTATTCTAAGCAGACTTTTTAACAGAAACCGCGGCAGTTCAGGCAGCGAAATAAATAATTTATTAGACCGTTTACGCAGCGGCGATATTGATGAAAACTGGGTTTTAAACTACGGCACCGAAACTTCAGGCCAGTTAAGGTTTTCTCCTATCAATAACGGCAATGCATATTCTGTCAGCGCAATAAATGAATCAATAAGCGGAAATGTAGCTATACCTGCCAGATTCGAAGGTAAACCGGTAACTACTATAGGCACCGGTGCATTTTCTCATTGCGAAAACCTTACCGGCATCACCATTCCTAATAGTATAACTACTATAAGAGATGAGGCATTCATCGACTGCATAGGCCTTACAAGTGTAGCAATCCCCAATAGCGTGCTCACTATCGGAGAAGCAGCATTCGATGGCTGTGAAAACCTAACCAGTGTTACCATCGGTAATAGTGTAACAACTATAGGCGATAGCGCGTTCAGCGGCTGCGAAAAACTTACCAGCATTACACTCCCCAATAGCCTAACATCTATCGGCAGCGGTGCATTCCAGGGCTCAGGTATTACCAGCATTACAATACCTAATAGAGTAAATGAAATTGGAGGTTTGGCGTTCAGTTGCAAAAACCTAACTGCAATAACTGTTAATTCCGGCAATAACTCGTTTAGTTCATTAAACGGAGTATTATACAACAAAAACCAGAGTACCCTGATTGTTTATCCGCAAGGAAAAACAGACACAACCTTCACTATCCCGAATAGCGTAACAACTATCCAGAGCTGGGCGTTTTCAGGTCACTCAATTATCACAAGTGTTACTATTCCCAATAGTGTAACTTCTATGGGCAGAAATGCTTTCTTTAATTGCCCAAACCTTACCAGCGTCACAATTGGCAATGGTTTGACTGAGATCAGCCGCAGCGCATTCCAGGGCTGCTCAAGCCTTTCAAGCGTTACCATCGGCAATAGCGTTACTTCAATCGTTGAATTTGCGTTCAACTTCTGCACAAACCTTACCAGCATTACCATCCCTGCGAGTGTAACCAAGATCGACCAGGCGGTATTCCTTAACGGTAATCTTAATAATGTTACTTTCCAGGGGACAATAACAGCCGCTAATTTGTCGACTAGCGCATTCCCCGGCGATTTGCGCACCAAGTATCTCGCAGGAGGCCGCGGTACTTATACCCGCAGCCGCGGCTTAACATGGACAAAACAGTAAAGGGCAATCCGCAGATAGTTTTTTGAAAGGAGCTTTCTTTAATGAAGAATTTTATCAAAATATTAGGACTAATCGCATTTACAGCCATAATTATCTTTTCACTGACAGCTTCTTCTTGTTTCGGAGGCACAGCTAATGACAGCGAAAACGATGACTTCCGCAGCTTTCTCAGCGGACTTTTTGGCGGCAATAGGGACGGAAGAAATAGCGGCAGCAATAGAAGTAATAGAAGCGCAAATGAAAGCAGAGCCATCATCAGTATCCTCAGCGGCATCATTGGCCGTGACAACAACAAACATGATATTCCATACAGAGATCCGAGAAACGAGAATGAAAGAGTTGCAATGCAATTTGTACAGGCATTATGGGAAAATGACTATGATACAGTAGTAGCGCTAACAGATATAGATTCATTATACCCGGCAGCGCCAGGCGCAGGCGGCAATAACATATTGACAGAAATTATTCTAAGAAGGTGTGTAGCATATAAGGAATATTCCCTGCACTGGAGCGATCCTGGAGAAATAAATTGGATTCAAGGAATGAGAGAAGAATTCCAGGGCGAACAATGGAGATCTGATGTTTCTCCTGATGACAAGTTATACAAAGTACTGGGCATAGTAGACTACCGGGGAATAAGGGAAACAGTAGTAGGACATGGAGTATGGAATGTAGAAAATGAATATGGATTCGTGATGAGAGAAATGGATATGTTAAGGCTTAACATAAGAAATGGCAAGGTAACAGCCTGGGCTTTAAATGAAGATACAGGTAGGAAACAAATCCATCATACAAGACTTTTTATTCCGGCAAATACGACAGTGACATTCAGAGGGCAAAAATTAACACCTCACGTAACCGGGCATGATAGGGGAATATGGGACGTATACAGACTCGAAGATATGCAGTTAAACAAATATGAAGAAATCAGCGTTGATTTCGGCGGCAGACTGGGAGTAATAAAAGACTGGATATCTACAAGCTCAGCCTTTTCTGGTCCAGCCAGTGGTCCTATAGGCGGATATCTTGTAAGGAACAATATGAGTTCTGCTCGTGAAGGCAGTGCAGGCAGAGATTTCTTTACAAACCTGAGAGGATTAAGCATAACAGGAGAAGTGTACCGGCCGATATGGAAAGAGGTACAGGATGCCTCGGAAAAAATAATATCAACTATGTATGCTGCACTTAAAGCTAATGATTATAGTATGGTCGCAGGTTTGTTATGTGATGTAGAACAAATTGAACGTCAATATGAAAGTTATTCAAGGAGAGATGGTTATTTGCGCAGCAGCTTTGACAGATGGATAGCAGCTGACCGGAGAGAGTCCTGGGCGAGGTTTAACTGGAGATCTGAGGCGTATTCAACAAGGGCGTTAACAAAAGATACACTGATAGTATGGAACAATGTAACGATGACAACCGGCAGCGGCATTGAATATGAAGGCACGGTGGAATTACATCTGAGATATGTTGACGGACAATGGAAGCTTGCGTACGTAAGTTCATTTCCTATATTCAGCCGCAGCACTCAAGACTGGAGAAGAGTACAGTAACCAGTGTTCACTGTAAATGTTTAACTATAAAAGGATATTTTTATGAAAATAAAAAAAATGGTAATCGCAGCGTTATTGCTGACGCTTTGTTTCACCCTTCATGCTCAGGACGTAAGAGGCTTTCTTGGCCGCTTGCTTGACATAGTTAAGGATGCAATCGAAGAACCGAATACACCTGTACCTAATGAAGATACCCAAAAACCCTCCGAAGAAGCTTCTGGTATACCTACCGAGAAAACTTCCGAGGTTGTATCAGGTCCGGGACAACCACTTACTGAAAGACAAAAGCAGCAGCTTGAGGCAGCAGGTTTTATATTGATAACCGGCGGAACTTTTAACATGGGAAGCCCAACAAGGGAAGTAGGACGTGGTGCTGCAGAAGGACCGCAGCATCGGGTAACATTAAGTCCATTTTATATGGGAAAATATCCAGTAACACAAAGAGAATATCAGGAAATAATGAGAAGAAATCCCAGCCGCTTTAAAGGAGATAACCTTCCTGTCGAAAATGTAAGCTGGTTTGACGCTATTGAATACTGTAACAGGCGAAGCCAAAGAGACGGGCTTACTCCCGTATATACAATAAGAGGAAGCGGGGCCAATAGAACAGTAACATGGAACCGGAATGCCAATGGTTATAGGCTCCCAACAGAAGCGGAATGGGAATACGCATGCCGCGCGGGAACAACAACAACTTTTAATACCGGAAATAATATAACAACAAATCAGGCTAACTACGATGGCAGGCATCCTTATAACAGAAATGCAGCCGGAATATACAGAGAGACGACAACCACTGTCGGCAGTTTTGCTGCAAACCGCTGGGGTTTATTCGATATGCACGGGAATGTATATGAATGGTGCTGGGATTGGTTTTCAGACTATACAAGTACGGCAAAGACAAATCCTCATGGACCGTCTTCCGGCATATATCGTATATTACGCGGCGGCTCGTACTTTGTAGGCGCAGACCATCAACGCTCAGCCTTTCGCGCCGGCTTCTTCGAATCTTTGGAAAGCAGCGATGTAGGCTTCCGTATTGTCACCAATGCCCAATAAAGTTAAGGGTTGGTAATGATGTAATTACGGAATCTCTGCCAATTTTCCACCTAATTCCATGGAATTAGGTGCGAAATCCACACATAATTCTTGACAAGTCATTAAATAGCACTATAATTAATTAAGTGAACCTCTAAAAACTCTTTTTTGAGGTTCACACAGATAACAAATAACAAGGTTTAGGGGTAAAAATGTATCGTTCAGCGATAGAAAAACTGGAAAAATGGAAGAAATCCGATGACCGTAAACCTCTGGTTATTTATGGGGCAAGACAGGTTGGCAAAACCTGGCTTATGAAGGAATTTGGAACAAAATACTACAATTCTGCCGCTTATATATCATTTGATTCTGACAGTGTACTTAGAAATATCTTTGAAAAAGATTTCAGCATTCCGCGTATCATACATGAATTGAGTATCGCAACGGGGTTAATAATTACGCCGGAAACCCTTCTTATTTTTGATGAAGTTCAGGAATGTCCGCGCGCGCTTACTTCGTTAAAATACTTTAATGAAAATGCCCCAGAATATCATATTATCGCCGCAGGCAGTTTACTTGGCGTTATGACGCTTGAAGGAACCGGGTTTCCTGTAGGTAAAGTTGAAATATTAACAATGTACCCAATGTCGTTTTACGAATTTTTAGGCGCTGTAGATGACCGCTTTTTACAATGTATAAAAGCCCTTGATTTTCAAACTATTGCAACATTTCATGATTTAATCGTTGAGTTATTAAAGCAGTATTTTTTTACAGGCGGAATGCCTGCTGCGGTAAAAAAATATTCAGAAAACCATGACTTTAACGAAGTGCGTGACGTGCAAAGAATAATCCTTGACTCATATTATGCTGACTTTGCAAAACATATTCCATCTTCCTATATTGCGCGAACAAGGGATATATGGCAGTCTGTTCCAACACAGCTTGCAAAAGAGAACAAACGTTTTTTGTACTCTGATATGAAAGAAGGATCGCGCGGACGGGATTACGAGATTGCTCTTAACTGGCTTACAAATACTAATCTGATACATAAGATATACCGTGTAAGTTTGCCGAATATACCGTTGATTGGGTACAAGCAGTCTGCCATTTTTAAATTGTATATGAATGATATAGGACTTTTGGCTGCTAAAACTGGTCTTGATCCAAAAATCTACCTTGAATCTTCCAGCGAATCTTCAAGGATTGATGCCAACAAGACATTTACACACTATAAAGGAGGGTTTGCCGAACAATTTGCATTACAGGAATTAATAATAGCAAATAATACACTGCCAATTTATTACTGGGCAACTGATAAAAATACTGCCGAAATAGAATTTATTATTCAATATAAGAATGATATTATCCCGATAGAAATAAAAGCAGGAAAAAATGTTAGATCCGAAAGTCTTAACATATTTAGAAAGGAATTTAACCCGTCTCGCTCAATACGCGCTTCGTTAAAAAAATACGGCTTTGCAGATGGATTGTATTCTGTACCTCTTTATATGATTGGGAGTTTGTGCCAAATATTAGATTTACCGGCTCACCACCCAAATTGAGCCATATCTACTTTTCCATCGGCAGAAACTTTTATTCCTTCTTTGCGCAGAAGTCTTATCTGCAATGTTTTTCCTTCTCCTGTCAGGGCAATACTGCCGTTTGAGCGGATTATCCTGTGCCACGGAAGGTTGTACTTTTCTGACATTGTATGCAGGACTCTTACAGTCTGACGCGCTCCGTTTGGGACTCCCGCCTTTAGCGCAATGTCACGATAACTGCAAACTTTACCCTTGGGTACCGCTGAAATTTGCTCGATAATTTTTTGGGTAGACCCGGTCATTTTACTGGAGCCTCTTTTTTGCCAGATCGTTATAATCCTTGTCAATTTCAATTCCAATAAATGCCCTATTGCCAATACTTTTGCAGGCAACTCCTGTAGTTCCGCTTCCGCAAAATGGGTCAAGAATAATGTTATCATCATTTGTTGATGCCAATACAATTCGTTTTAATAATTCTAATGGTTTTTGGGTCGGATGTTTTCCATTTTCTTCTTCTGTAGTTTTTGGCGCCGGAATAGACCAGACAGATCGCATTTGTGAATCTTCATTTTTTAGCTTGTCTTCAGGGAAAGAGCCGTGTTTCATTTTTCCATAGTTAAAAATATGTTTTGCATTTTTATCTTTTCGCACCCAAAGAATTGTTTCATGCGATGCTGTAAAATAACGGCAGCTTAAATTTGGCGGCGCATTTGGCTTAAACCATGTGATATCATTTAAAATATGAAAATTGTTTTTTTGTAAAAGATAACCGCATTGATAAATGCTGTGATAAGTGCCGGAAATCCATATCGTCCCTTCGGGTTTTAAGACGCTGCGGCATAAACTAATCCATTCATTATGAAAAATGGAATCCTCATTAAATCCGCTGCTTTTGTCCCATTTACCTTTATTTACCTTAACCATTTTTCCGTTTTGACAGGTAATACCGTCATTGGACAGCATATACGGAGGGTCTGCAAAAATCATATCGATGCAGTTTTCCGGAAAAGAACGTAATACTTCTAGGCAGTCTCCATTAAAGAGTACTGCTTCATTATTTTGAAAAAAAGGCGGGAACTTTTTAACAGGGTTAGCAAGAATATTTTTCATCATTCTGCGATAAGCTCGGTATTTTGCCCTGTGAGCCTATTTATCTGTTCATTAAGTTTTTCGGCTCTTTTTTCTGTGTCGTTGTATTTGTTAATGGCGCTGGAAAGATGTTTGCCTACAAGGCTGTATTCGGTAAAAAATTTCCCAAACTTGTCCTGGAGCTGCGAAATTTCACCAAGGATAGTTTTGGTTTCCTGTTCAATTTTTAATCCTTTTAATCCGTAGATAATTGCAATAAGATACGCATAAAAACTGTTGGGCGAAACAGGTATAACCCGTTTTTCCATAGCATAGTTTAATAATTCAAAGTCTTTATTGGTAAAGGAATCGTTAATAATGGTTTCATAAAAAACATTTTCCGCAGGGATATACATAATTGCAAAATCAAAAGTTCCTTCTGCCGGGTTAATATACTTAATAGCGATTTCATCTATACGTTTTTTTACGCTGGAAATAAATTCTTTTTTGAATACTTTTTTATCTTCTTCAGCATCGGTATTTATAAGCCTTTGAAAACTTTCCAGAGGAAATTTTGAATCGACGGGAACTATACTTCCTTCCAGCTTTATGACCGCATCTACCTGGGTTCCATTTTTAAAATTATATTTGGTTTCATAGTTGGCGCTTGGAAAAATTTGTTTTAAAAGTTCTTCCAATAGATACTCGCCAAGATTTCCGCGCAGCTTTGGAGCCTGTAATATTTCCTGCAGCGAAGATATGTTTTTCCCGATATCTTCCATATTTTTTACAGTTTTTCCCAAAGTACCAAGCTGATTATTTATGTCACCGAACATTTGATTTGTATTTGACAGATGCTTGGTAATATTATTTTGAGAGTCACTAAGGCTCTGATTCATAATATTCATCATTTGCTGCAATTGGGATCCAAGCTGATTTTGAGTATCAAGTAAAAGTTTTTGTTGTGATACAAGAGAAGCCTGCTGACTGTCCATCTGTTTGGTTTTTAGTTCGTGAATCTGATTTTTTAAGTCGATCATTTGGGGAATAATATCACTTGTTTTGCCGGTATATAGTTTTATAAAAATAAGGATAAGAATGATAAGGAAAAGCAATATTAAAAAAGCGCCCAAAAGCAGAATGTCCATGTTCCCTCCGGTTTCCCATTTAGCTTATTATATGGAAACTTTTAACACAAGACTAAAATAATAGCTTCCTTATTTTATAAAGTTTGCAAAAAAGGTCTATTTATTCCTCAATCTTTGTTTATTTTTGAATAATTGAGTAATAGAAGCGACCATTTTCCGGTCATCTTCATTTAAAAGTTTGAAATTTTGAACCAAAGAGCGGATTTCCGGGCCTAAAATTGATTTATCCGCCTGGTTTTCTTCGCCGGTAACAAGATATTCTACCGAAACCCCTAAAGCACGGGCAATTTTGACCGCTGCATCAGCGGTTGGTATATGCCCTCTTACATTTAGATAATTATCAAGGGTATGCCTGCTTATTCCTGTAGACTGGGCTAATTCCTTGACCATCATATCCTGATAAGCCAGTTCGGATTTCAGATTTTCTTTAAATCCCATTGGCTTAACATAAGCTAAACAGCATAATTTTTACTTGACATTATTCATATTAGCTGTATATAATAGTAATAATCGCTCCAATTAGCGTCATAAATAACGGTTGGAATTTGACAGAAAAAGGGGGAAATAATGAAAAAAATGTTCAAAAAGTGCTTTACCGTTGGTTTAGCGGTAATATTCATGATTTTTATCGCAGGTATTTTTACAACTTGTGATGTTGAATTACCAAACCTTGGTAGTGAAACGACACAAAGTGAAGAACAGCCAGGTAAAGTTGTAGAAACTTATGATGGGCTTCTTGGAAGCGGCTACAATATAATACATGGTCGCTTTTACAACTCCGAAGATTTAAAATCTGTTGTTCTTGATACTAATAAAATGGCAACTGACGGCCTTATTATTGTTGATTCCCGTAACCAAAGGTTAACAAGAACTGACTACATAGCCGGAGAAAGTTTAAGAAGTTACATGGATAGTGCCGCATTAAATGTAAATGCCAGCGCAGGTGTTCGCATTTTTTCTTTTCGCGCCAGCGTTTCGGCTGATTTTGGCATATCAACAAGTTCAAAGGCTGAATCAAGTGACAGCTTTGGAAAAACTACTACCACACTGATAAAACAAAGAGATTCTATAAGACCCTATAGTATTTCAGATATTCAAAATAAATACCTTTTAGATACATTTAAAGATAGCTGGTTAATGAATACATCGGTATCGCCTAAAGAATTAATGCAATCTTATGGAACACATATTTTGCTTTTTGTCGATCTTGGCGGGCGTTTGGATATGAGTTATGTTATACAGAATAAATATGAAGAGGGGATACGACAAACTGAATCTCAAATTAGGGCTAAACTTCAAACAAGATTTACTTCTGTATCAACTGGTGTAACTACCGGTCAAACTACAGAAAACAGTTTTAAAGAATCTGAAATAAATGAAACAATCAAATCATTCGGCGGAAGTGTAGGTATTGATCTTACAACGTTTCAGAATGCCAGAGAAAACTATGAAAGATGGGCACAAAGTATTGAAAATTCTGATAATTTAACGCTTATTAACGCTGGAAGAATCGGAGATAGAATGCAAATGCTTCCTATTTGGGAACTTATTGATCCAACCTGGCCTGGAGGAGCAGATCGCATCGCTGCAATTAAAGCGGAATTTGATGAACAGCTTGAATTATTTGATAGTGATATCATTAAAATGCAGGAAGATTATGCACGACCACTACCACCTGGTGTTTGGTATGTAAAAGATGTTTATACTGCTCGTCATAGCGGTACGCCAGATCAAACTGCTGCAGCTTTAAGCGCTAAAACTACTGAACCAATGCTTGTTGTAAGAAGAGATTTAAATTATGGCAGCGGTGATCGTGTTTATATGGGATATACATTTACAACAAATCCTGAAGAAGCAACAACAAATATATTAGCAAGAGTTGGTTCAAACCCTCCTGAAACTATTGATGTTGGTGATATTGAATACAGGTGTGAGAGTCATCAAGTTAATATAAATCATGGAGCTTCTGCAGCTAATGCTATCCATCTTTATCATACAAAAGACTCAAGAGCAGGAAGTCCAATAAAGTTAAGAATGGTAGAAGCCAGGGGTGGTAGTGCTGGCAATGGTGACTTGAGTCCTACTGGTCAAGATCCTTTTGGCAAAGACTGGCCTACTGTGCTGAATACTCTTGGAGGTAGTACTGGCTGGTCTCGTGTTAACAGAAATACTACTCCTACTGGCACCGGATTTGATTTTAACACTGGTTCATCCAATACCGTTGAAGTTTATATCTGGATGCAAAGGTAAGCCAAAAGTGTGGTGTTAAAACCACGCTTGCGTGGCGTGTATAATAGATTTTCTTAAGTACGCCAACAGAAGGAAGGTATGTCCGATATATGTTTTCAAAATGCGCCGTGACAAGGGTGCTCAGAAAAAACATCTTTGGCGCTCTCTGCGTAGGAGACCAGCGAAGCGATAGGCTCCGTAGCAGGCTCTTCGCCAAAGTTTTTTCTGAGTGCAGCTTGACACGGCGCTATGGAAAATCTGTTTAGGTATACGTTTCTGCTTTGTCTGAGTTTTGGAGCAGGCTCACATTACTCAACTCGCTGTATCTGCGCACCAAGGGAAGCTAGCCTTTCCGGCAGTTGTTCGTAGCCGCGTTCAATTTGATAGACGTTGCGTATAACGCTTTTGCCTTCGGCGCACATTGTAGCGATAAGCATAGCCATTCCGGCGCGCACATCGGGGCTGATCAACTCTGAGCCTTGCAGTTTTGCGGGGCCGGAAATGACGGCGCGGTGAGGATCGCATAAAACAATTCTTGCGCCCATGCCGATCAGTTTATCAACAAAGAACATTCGTGATTCATACATTTTTTCGTGAATTAAAACAGTTCCTTTTATCTGCGTGGCGACAACAATTATAATGCTTAAAAGGTCAGGCGGAAATCCAGGCCAGGGAGCATCGTCAATTTTAGGAACCATTCCGCCGAGATCGTGATTTACTTCCATATTTTGGTTTTTTGGCACATGAATAACTGTTCCCTCGTGAGCCCAGAATATACCCAGTTTTCCAAAAGCAATCTTTGCAGGACGCATATCTGACGGCCGCGCGCCGTGTATATGAAGATCTCCCCCTGTTACGGCAGCAAGACCGATGAAAGAGCCTACTTCCATAAAATCGGGACCAATTTCAAATTCACAGCCATAAAGTTTGTCCACTCCGGTAATTGTAAGTATATTGGAACCGATTCCATCAATCTTTGCGCCCATAAGAACGAGCATATTACAAAGGTCCTGAACGTGCGGTTCACTGGCTGCGTTTGTCAAAATGGTTTTTTCTTTTGCAAGCACAGCTGCCATGATTGCGTTTTCTGTCGCTGTGACAGATGCTTCGTCAAGAAAAATATCTGCGCCGATAAGGTTTTTTGCAGTGAAAGTAAAATTATCGCTGACCTTTACCTTGGATCCCAATTCTGTGAGAACCAAAAAGTGAGTGTCCAGTCTTCTTCTTCCAATAACATCGCCCCCTGGCGGCGGAAGTACAACTTTTCCAGTCCGGGCCAGAAGCGGACCTGCAAAAAGAATAGATGCCCTGATCCTTTTTGCCTGTTCCATAGGTATTTCCGATGACTTTATATCCTTAAGGTGCAATTTGAGAACATTGGGTTCGAGATTTTCAACTTCACCCCCAAGCGCTGAAAAAATATCAAGCATTACCCGTACATCTTCGATATTGGGAATGTTCCGCAAAATGACTGGCTCGTCAGTTAAAAGCGCTGCAGCAATACAGGGCAGGGCGGCGTTTTTGTTTCCGCAAGTCTTTATTGCTCCATTTAAAGGATATCCACCGTTAATCAGGTACTCACTCATATATTGAATGTAACTATAAAGATGCTATACTGTCAATTATAATAAACATAGGAAGAAACTGTGAAAAAATTGACAATATTAATATCGTTATTTATTTTATTCTTTTATTTTGGCTGCAGAAGTAACCGGGTAAATGAAATCCCCCAAATGCCTGAAAATGTTGAAACTTTTACAAGTTTTGAAAGATCATCCGGTAATTTTTCCGCAAGAGATTTGGTAAATGATGCAGGAATAGAAGCTGCTTTTTTTCTGGATTACCGCCCATTAAGAGCGGAACCGATTAACGAAGCTGAAACATTAACAGCAGCCCAGCTTGCAGGAGCAGCAGCAACAGGTTCTGGACAAGGTACAACAGTGGGCGGCGGTCTTCGCAGGTTAACTGATTATCAAACTGTCTATTTTGATCCTGTAAGAGAAGCTGCCAGAATCAGAGAAATCCGCGCCGCCCAGGAAGCCGGTCTTCAGGGACAGATTGAAGTAACAAATGAGCCGCTTACCGTGATTGATTGGGGACCCAATCCATCACAGGGGGTTGTTTCTTCCAGCTTACAGCGTCCTTCTATTTATGTGATGTTTTCACAACCAATGGTTCCTCTCGCAAGTCTTGGTGAGCAAAGTGCATCTTCGCCTTTTGTCACCATAAGCCCTGCTGTCAATGGAACATTTCGCTGGTACGGGACAAGTTTTTTAAGTTTTGAAGGCGAAGAACCGCTGCAAAGCCAGCAAACCTATACCATTACTGTAACATCTAACGCAGCGTCGCTTTCCGGAAATAGGATTTCCGGTGACAGGGTTTTTTCTTTCCATACGGAAACTCTCAGTATAAGAAATGTTACACCTGGCGAAGAATACAGGGAAAGGACAAATTTCCGTTTTGACAATAATAATGTGCCTCCGGAAGCGGCAAGACATATTACCCTTTTGTTTAATTATCCGGTACAAGCCGCCGACATAAATCAATATATTCAAGTTACAGCTAACGGCGATAACAGAAGGTTTACTCTAAGACAGAAAGATGAATATAGTGTAATCGCAGAATTGCAGGATAATGTGGGCTTTGAAACGCAGATGAGAGTTATTTTAAGACAGGGTGCCAGGTCGCGCGGCGGAACTCGGGGAACCGAATCGGATCAAACTTTCAGTTTTAGAACACCGGGACCTTTCAGAGCAACAACGCATAATAGATTTAGCGGCTGGGGCAGATACGGCAGCAACATCATCGAATTAAATTTCAGCCACGGTTTGAATGAAAGCACTATGTTTAACGCAATCAGAACCGAGCCTGTTATGACAATTTCCAGTGAAAATATAGAAGTGCAAGGTAACAGAGTATGGCTATTTAATCTGCCTGTTGGTTATGGAGAGCGTTTTAGTATTTCAGTGAATACGAATGCCGAAGATATATATGGAAGAAAATTAACTTCTCCATATTCCGCAGAGATTATTATGCCTCCCGAGCCGCCGCCTTCAGGTTCAATCGTTTTTCCGGATTGGAGGCGTAATGTCATATTGGAAGCACAATTTGCGCCGCGTTATCTTTTTGAGTATCAAAATATAACGGAAAATTCTTTCTATCAATTATCCGCGGATAATAATCCTTTCATTTCCGGAAATTTAATATGGAACAGGAGAGTTCATCGCAGTAATAATAGTAACAATATTGTTTCTGATGAAGTTAATGCCAGATTTTTTGAACTAATAGACCTTTCGCCGTATCTTAATGCACAAGGCAGGGGTTTTGTACTTTTTGAAAGCAATGTAGAACTTTTGGTTGCCGAAAGACAAAGGGATAACACATTGCGAACTGGAGTAAGGAGAACAGAAAATACTTTTAGTATACAGGTTACTGATCTTGGTTTGACAGTCCGGTATGGTTTTAACAGGGCTGTAGTGCTCGTAACAAGTCTTTCTACAGGAAAGCCGGTGGAAGGCGCTACCGTTAAACTGCTTTCCAATGCAGCGGTTGACAGCAGCGTTGATTTATCAACCATAGCGAGTTATGGCGAGGCTGTAACCGGCAGAGACGGTCTTGCTGTGATCAACATGAACTCCGGTGTCCTTAGAAACAATACGTGGATAAACAACTGGCACTCTGCTCCGTTTGTGATGGCTGAAAAAGACGGAGACAGGGTTATATTCAATGCTGATTCGCATAACATGTGGCGTGCTGGAATACAGCCAAATCAGCCGCAGCGGGCGGAAGAAATCGTTCCTCTTGCTTTTATGTTTTCTGATCGCGGGCTTTATAAACCGGGAGAAGTTTTAACATTCCGGGGCGTTGACCGTTCCCGTGTGCTTGGAATGTACACGATCTACAGCGGAGATTATATTATCACATTGGAAGAAAATACATGGCGGCCTGCAAGAATTGCGGAACTTGGCGGAACAACAACAGAATCGGGAAGTTTTTACGGACAAATAACTGTTCCGGAAGATTTGCAGCCAGGTTCCTATCGCCTTGTATACAGACGTGTAAGCGGCGATACTGAAATTGAAGAAATTGTAACGTCAATTCCAATAACAGTTGCGTTTTTTGAAAGACTAAGATTTCAGGCAACACTTTCTTCTCCGCCTGAAGCTGTCATATTAGGTGACGATATCAATTTAACGTTGAGGGCAAGTTATCTTGCGGGCGGTAGTTTGTCCGGCGCAGAGTGGGAAGCGGCATGGTTCGAGGGGATTGGTTATTTCCGTCCTAACAACAGGGAAACAAGAGGTTTTGTTTTTGGGCCGTTGCGTGCATGGGACAGTATGCGCCATGTAGGTTCTGAAAACGGAGTGTTAAGCGGACAAGGTTCTGCGACAATAACTAGAAGAACCGGAGGTTCAAGGGTAACAGGCGCTCCATATATTTATCAATCGGAAGTGAGAGTTACAGATTTGGGCAATCAGCAGATTACTGCTTTCCGTTCTGTGATGGCGCATCCGGCAAGTTTTTATATCGGACTCAGCCGCAGTGCTTCGGGGTTTGTCCGTGCAGGTCAGGAGTTTACCTGTAATTATATTACCGTTAATACTTCAGGGGAACCGACAATAGATAACAGTCTTTTCCTGCAATCTGGCGAAGATGCAAGGCAGATAAAAGTTGAACTTATCCGCGAAGAATGGCGCCGTACTCAGCAGAGAGGCGTAAGCGGTTTTATTCATGATGAGTTTACGCCTGTCAGAATAACAGATAGTGAACAGACGATAAATATTCAAAACGGCGGCGGTCCTATCAGAGTAAGGCCGTCGGCTGCAGGTTATCATATCCTGCGTGTAACATCGAGGGACAGGGAAGGCAGAACTGCCCTTACAGAAATGAGTTTTTATGTTACGGGTGCCGGAGGCTCATGGAATATGAGCAGTGCCGAAGAAATTCGCCTTGTACCGGATCAGGAAATGTACGAACCGGGTGACACTGCAAGAGTTTTATTGCAAAGTCCGCTTCCGGAAGGTTATTATCTGATTACAGTAGAAAGAGAAGGCATTTTTACGGAAGAAGTGCGTCACTTAGATGAATCCGTTACTGTTATCGATATTCCCATTGCACGTAACTTTGTGCCGGTAGTTTATGTTTCCGTCGCTTCTTATTCTGTGCGCAGCGGTCCTCCGTCTCATCAATATGGAACTCCCGATTTGGACAAACCGGCGGGTTTTTTTGGCGTAACGCGTCTTAATGTGAACCCCCGTACAAGGGCTTTTTCTGTCAATATAGAAACAGACAGAAAAACTTACCGCCCAGGCGAAGAAGTTACTATGACTCTGACAGCGACCAGAAACGGCGTGCCTCTTCCAAATGCAGAACTTACATTAATGGCAGTAGACAGGGGAGTACTTGATCTAATCAATTACCGTGTGCCTGATCCGATTGATCATTTTTATTCTGATCAGCAGTTCCCGCTTTTTGTAGGCGGCGGAGATTCCCGTGCGCTGTTGATGGACCCGATAACTTATGCAGTCAGGGAGCGTCAGGGCGGAGACTCCGAAGACAGTAAAATAGAAGAACGAGCTGATTTTAACCCAACTGCGGTTTTTGAACCAATGCTGATAACAGATGTTAACGGCAAGGTTACGCATACATTCAAACTTCCGGACAATCTTACCACATATCGCGTAACGGCCTTTGGAGTGCGGGGAGATTTATTTGCCCTTAGAGAAAGCGAAATTGCCGCTCAGAACAGGATCAATGTAAGAGAACTTGTTCCGAGACGTTTGCGTGAACGGGATACCGGCGAAGCTGGTGTGTTGATTACAAACCTCGATTCCGTTTCTCATACAGTGACCGTCAGGCTTGATATCGGTTCTCCGCTGTCAAATGAAACAGCAACAGGTTTGGCGAAGATTCCCGGGCAGGCATTTGTTGACGGAACTGCCGAGCGGCGTGTTACGGTTCGCTCAGGGGAAAATGCCGTTGTTTATTTTGATGTTGCCGCAGTAAGACAGGGAAATGTTACATTAAACTTTACCATAAATTCCAATATTCTAAATGAAAGGCTTGTTCGTGAAATGATAATTGAACGTCCATTTGTTATGGAAACAGTTGCGACAACCGGTACTATTTCTGGTAATTCAGCAAGCGAAGGTCTTGTTATTCCGTCATTTGCAGACGGCGGAATGGGGAATCTTACAGTAACTCTTGATGCGACACGGCTTAGTTTGCTGGATTCGGCCATTACATATCTTTTCCGTTATCCTTATGCATGTCTTGAACAAAGAGCATCGGCGGTAAAACCTCTTGCAGTTTTTGGCGAATATATTGATGCTTTAAACCTTAAATCCGAAGTTGCAGATCCGCGTCGTGTAGTGGAAAATGAAATGCGATCCTGGGCGCAAATTCAGCTTTCCAACGGCGGGTTTCCGTTCTGGCCAACCGACACAAGAGCCGATTTTTATGTCAGCCTTCGGATAGCTCATACAATTGCAATTGCGAAAACAAAAGGATTCGATATACCGTCTTCGCTTAACATAAACGCTCTTGTTGCATATTTAAACCGTGAATATCAGGCTTTGCAGGGCTGGCGAAGGGGTTCTTCCGATTATTATTATCAATCGTACTTACAATCGTACATGCTGTATGTTTCTGCTTTACTGGGTGAAAGGGTAGATCCAGCAAGGTTAGCTGAAATCTTAAGCCGTGATAATGTTGATCCGTCAGTTCTTGCATTTGCCGGAATGACATATCGCGCGATAGGGCGCAATACCGAAGCGGCAAATACTGCACAGCGATTACGCAGCCTGCTCCGTCCGACAACAAGAGGCGTAGACCTTACTGATCCGCTGGAAAGAAACCGGTTTAACTTTTTCGGCGGTCAAATTGAACAGCTTGCGCTTACTTTACAGTTTTTTGCAGAACAGTTTCCGGGTGACGATATAAATACACGTCTGATTTTTACATTACTGGAAAACCAGCGCTCCGGAGCCGGATTTTGGCAAAGTACGGCAGTAACAGTGCGTGTTCTTTCTGCAGTAGATGCTTTGATAAGAGCAGAAGATCTAACAAATATTGATGTGATGGGAGCTGTTACGCTGGGAGCTGCGGAACTATTGCAGGGAACATTCAGAGGACTTGGAGCAAAACCTGTTACGAGTACATTTGATTTTTCAAGTTCTGTTTTGGAAAATCTTGAAAGAGATAAATTGCAGCAGCTTAACTTTACACGCTCCGGCAGGGGTAATCTTTATTATACGGCGTCCCTTACCTACGCGATTCCAACTGAACTTCAATCTTTCCGTGACGAAGGGATTGGTGTATTCATGACAATTTATGATGTTAGAACAGGTGAGGAAATCAGCGGAACTGCATTGCAAAGCGGAAGGACATACCGGGCAACAGTGCGGGTATCTTCGACAAGAGACCGTACATTCCTTGCCCTGCGAGTACCGGTTCTTTCCGGCGCGGAAATACTTGACACAGCCTTTGTAACGACTGCAACCTATGATGATGTTGGCGGTGCAAGAGGAGATGAAACACCGCGCAGAGGGTCGTGGTTAAGCTATCAGGCAATTTATGATAACGAGATTCAGTATTTCTGGGATCGATTTAACAGAGGAGAAACTACGGTCAGTTTCCTTTTCCGTGCGGCAAGAAGGGGAGTGTTCCCAACGCCACCGGTTCAGGCAGAATTAATGTACGAGCCGGAAATTTTTGGCAGAAGCCAGGGGCTTCTATATACAATTGAGTGATATTTTTTTACCACGAACCACACGAACGCTCACGAACTTTTTGTCCGTTATATTTCTTTTGTTCGTGTGCGAACCAAAGGTTCGAGTTTGTGATGGTTCGTGGTCAAATTCTTAATTTATGCTTATGACAATAAATCAAAATTTTTTAAAAGTTATTTTTCGTATTTTTATCATCACAATATTTATTTTTGTGCTGGTGTGGCTCATTTTGCGGTTTTCGCCGTATCCGCATCTGCGGGAATTTCAGGCACGGCCGTACAGTGTGCGCTACTATGACCGTTATGGGATGTTGCTGCAGATAACGCCTCTTGCAGACGGTTTGCGAAGGGAAAAGCCGCTGGTTTATCCACAGCAGGTAAAAGATGTTTTTGTATTTGCGGAAGACAAGCGTTTTTTCAGGCATCCCGGTGTTGATGGCTTTGCCGTCATTCGCGCACTATACCAGAATATTTCCAGGGGCAGAAGAGTAAGCGGAGCTTCAACCATAACCATGCAGCTTGCCCGGCTGATTACAGATAACGCGTTAGGCAGCCGCAGGCAGACTGCAGGTACAAAAGTAGTAGAAATGTTTAATGCTCTGCGCCTGGAAACAAGGTTTTCAAAGGATGAAATTCTTGAAATGTATTTAAACTCCATCCCTTTTGGTTTTTCTACAGAAGGAGTAACTTCCGCAGCGAGGACTTTTTTTGCAAGTGAAATATCCATGCTTTCTCCTGCGCAGCTTTTTTGCCTTGCGGTAATTCCGCGCCGTCCAAGTTTTTATAATCCGCTGGATAACCCTGTAAACAACATGGCTTCGGCAGTTGAATTACAATTTAGGTTTGCAGATAACAGAAGATTAGCCCGTAAATGGCCCTTATTTGCTCAGGTAAATGAAAATGATTTTCAGTTTGCTATTTCTTCGGCACGCCGCTTTTTATATCCGTTTGAACTGCCGCATCTTATCCGTTTAATTAACACACAGCAGCAATCTTTGGGCAACAGGGATACCGAAATACATCTTTCTATAGACCTAAAACTTCAGCATTATCTTGAAGATGCAATCGTAGGCAATGTCGTAAGGTTTTATTCTTCCCGGCTGACAAACGGTTCCGGTATTGTAATTGACAATGAAACCGGGGAGATTCTTGCCTGGGTAGGAAGCTCCGATTTTTTTAATGATGAAGCTGCGGGGCAAATAGACGGAGTACTCGCTCTTAATCAGCCGGGCAGCAGCATGAAACAATTTTTGTATGCACTGGCATTGGAGAATGGTTTTTTTCCTTCGGATGTTATTGCTGATATACCGATGACCTTTGGCCAGACAGAAGTTTACTTTCCGCTGAATTTTAACAATCGTTTTAACGGTCCAATGTTGTTTCGTTCTTCTTTAGCGTCTAGCCTGAATATTCCGGCAGTGTATTTGCTCTACAGGCTTAGCGTAAGAAATTTTACGCAGCATCTTCTTGATCTTGGGTTCGATTCTATTGAATATTCAGCGTTGGAAGCCGGATTGGGTTTGGCGTTGGGGAATGCGCCTGTAAGCCTTTTGGAGCTGGTCAGAGCATTCAGTGTTTTTCCCCGCGATGGTATTTTTTTGCCGGTCACATGGGAAATAATAAATAATAATAATGATGAAATAAAAAATAATAGCCGGAAAGTTTATGAGGCGGACACCGCAAGAATTATCTGTTCGTTTTTGTCGGATGCAAGCGCGAGAGTTCTCGCTTTTGGTTCGGGAAGGAATTTCAGAACAACAATTCCTTCTATGTTTAAAACCGGAACCGCTAATCAATTTCAAAGCATAGTAGCCCTTGGAGCTACTACAAGATATTCCGCAGGCGTATGGATGGGAAACTTTACAGGAGAAACCGTATTGGACAGAACCGGCAGCTCTGTTCCTGCCGCCATAGTACGTGATACATTGAATATTTTACACTCAGGGCAGATGGCCGTGAATTTTTCAGCGCCGCAAGATTGGCGTGTCAGGCGGATATGCGCCGTTTCAGGAATGGATCCTACAGATGCTTGTCTCTCCGTTATTAATGAATATATTCACCCGGACGAAAACAGGAGAGCCTGTACATGGCATTCCTTTATAAACGGCAGAAGCGAAACTGTTTATCCTGCCGAATATCAGGCTTGGTTTACTGCCTCTGTAAGACAGGGTTCGCTTGATTTTGGATCACGAGCGCTGGAAATTGTTACTCCCAGAGACGGCTTTGTGTATCTTCCGGGACGTAGTTTCGGCATGGATGAAATTCCTGTAGAAGTTATCGGCGGCGAAAGCGATATGTTGCGCATAACGCACAATGGCAGAACATTCAGTATAGGCCGCCCCTTTGTGTTTTTTCTGCCGCGCGAACCGGGAGTTAATGTTTTATATGTCCAGAATGGCCAGGAAGAGCAAAGTATTACTTTTACGGTTGAATATTAGTTATTACCTATCAAGTAATGCGTTGATCATGGCAGCAACTGCTTTTCGGTCTTTTTTATCAAGCCGCAGTAAATTTCGTATAGTTTGACGAACATCGCTTGGAAGAACTGTGTCTTCACCTGTTACCAGGTATTCAACACTCACCCCAAGCGCACGGGCAATTTTCACAGCAGAATCAGCAGGAGGTATAGATGCGTTTTCATTTAATAAATAGGTATCCAGTGCTCTTTTTTGTACTCCTGATGTCGCCGCAAGCTCCTTAACCAGCATTCCGCTAAAATTTAATTCCTGTTTTAAGTTATCCCGAAATCCCATATTTTTACATTACTGAAATATCCGCAAATAACTGTTGACAATAACGTAATATAAGTAATATAATAATAAAAAATAACGAAATATCAGTAATAACAAGATCTGAAGATATTAAGAGAAGAAAGTCCGCGGATTTTCGCGGATTAACGCGAAGAGGAGGTTTTTGTGAAAAAGACAGTATTTAGGATTTTAGTAATCGCCCTTGTTGCGGTAATCGGGCTTGGTATGGCTGCTTGTGGTGACGGCAGCGGCGGAAGCAGCGGTGGTGGCGGCGGCGGCGGAGGAGGACATTCGCATAGCTATGGCGATTGGTATTTTAAAACCGATGCTAACTGTACAACAGGAGTAATACAGGAAAGGGCTTGTTCTTGCGGAAATAAACAAACACAGGAGACAGGAATGCGGCTTGGACATAACTTTAGTGCGACAACCCCGGCTACGTGTACAGCTAACAGCATACCGGGCATTTGCACTCGTGCGAGCTGTGGTATACCTTCAGGCGCAGTAATACTGGCTAGTCACAGGTTTGTATGGACGATAACAACACCGCCTGTATTATATCCGGCATCGGAAGGTACAGGAACAAGAATATGTTCTGTATGTTTAAATACCAGTACTAGTATTCCTTATATGGTGCAAGTTGAAGGCGGCAGCTTCCTATATGAAAAAGCACCATTTGATATCATATTGCAGACGGTTGATGCTTTTAGCATTGGCAGATATCAAGTGACACAGAATGAGTGGACTGCTGTGATGACAGGAAATGTTAACGGCATAAACGCAACCCCCAGTAGTTTTTCATCTGATCATGCTGAGGGAGAAATACAGGGTAGAAGGCCGGTAGAGCGTGTAAGTTTTTATGATGTACTTGTTTTTTGTAATAGGGTAAGCGTTCTATTAGGATTGAGCCCTGCGTATGAATTACCTAACGTATGGCCTAATCCTACATCTTGGTCTAGTGATCCTGCGACTTGGGGTACAATGCCGACTTATATTGATGACATATGGGATAATGTGCGAATAGCTGACGATTCGACAGGCTACCGTTTACCTGAAGGGTATCAGTGGCAATTTGCAGCTAAGGGTGGTAGGAATAATTGGTTGGGGTATACTGGCACAGAAAGCGATACATACTTTGTATATTCGGGTAGTAATGATGCTAATTTAGTAGCCTGGTATGATGGTAAAACTGGAATACCGACTAATAATAGAACTCATCAAGTTGGGATACTTCTTCCAAATGAATTGGGGATATATGACATGAGCGGGAATGTATATGAATGGTGTTTTGAGCTCTCAGGTGTTGCCCGTATAGTACTCGGTGGTGGTTGGAACCATACGGTCTCATATACTCGTTCCGTTTTCAAGTATGTCGGCCGCCCGGACTTAAGGCTAAACTATCAAGGCTTACGTGTTGTCCGCCCCTGATCTGCGTGAGCAGTATGTGTAGCAGCTAACACTTGAAGAATGGAGTAACACGAATATACTCCCTGTTACTCCAAGGTTCATTTTTTTTGCCTTTCCGCGTTAATCCGCGGACATTATTTTCAATCCTTGAATTGTTTCCAGATCAAGCCCGGTGATTTCATGCACAAATTCAATTGTGGAGCCTTTAGCCAATAAATTTCTGGCGATTTCTTTTTCTCTTGCCTCTTTGCCTTCTTCTCGACCTTCCTCTCTTCCATCTTCTCTGCCTTCTTCTCTGGCAAAAGCAATGGCGTCTTCTGTATTCCACTCTTCCAATATCATATTCAATACCTCCGAGCCATGTATCTCTAAATAATCCTTCATTATACCATGTCTAAAGCAATATTTAATAGCAGTTTTTACCGCTTCTTCCAAGCTGCCTAGTTCTTCCCAAAAAGCATGAATTTTTGCGATAAAAAAACTATATTCAGAAAGTTTCTTACAGCGGTTTACGATTTCTGCATTTCTGCCTTCATTAATGTTTAGTACCTTTACCTCTAATTCCAATAGGGGATAATTTTTTTTCAGTAAACCTAAATCTTCAGGTGTTTTAAAAAGATCCGACAACTTGAAAACAGCGTTATCAGGAAAAGTCTCTTTTCCGTTGTACAGGACATAAAACTCAGGCCATGGGATTGAGACAGATTTTTTGGAATACAGCGTTCTGCTATGGATTCTTTTTTCCAGTATTCTTGTGATGTAAAACAAAAGACGCAGAGCGATGTTTGGATTAATTGTACTTTGTTGTTCAATAAGTACTATTAATTTCCCTCCAATCTCGAAAGATATGTCATTGTAAAAATCCAGAAACAACACATTTTCGAGTGTGTTAATAGATACCGGTACGTCTGGGGGAAGAGTAACTCCCTCCAAAGCGCAGTACAACTCCCTCAGCAAGTCAGGATCGCTGAATAGAGATGTGAAAAGACCATCCTTAAAATTTTTGTTTGTTTTCATATAAACTCCTGCCTATATATGGCGCATAGATGCGCGGCGCTTGCCCGAAAATGAAAAAAATTATAATTTTTTTCATTTTCCGCATCTTTCCGCAGACTCTTCTGTTCGTGTGGTCGTGAGGTTCGTGGTAAAAACATTCATTGTTTCTACTTCTTGAATATTTATTCCAAGTGTGATATAATATTATTATGAAAAAATCTTTATTATTTTTAATTATTGGAGTTGTATTAATTGTGAGTATTACAGAAACAGTTGATGCCCAAAACCTGGGCGACGGGCTTTTTGCGAGGATTGTAACCAACAGGGGAAATATTATTGTACAGCTTGATTATAAGCGTACACCTCTTACGGTTACTAATTTTGTGGCTCTGGCGGAAGGAACAATGGATGCCGCCGAAGGCAAACCTTATTATGACGGTTTGACTTTTCACCGGGTTATTTCCAGAGCCAATGGTGATCCTCAGGATTTTATGATCCAGGGCGGGTGCCCGCGGGGAAACGGTACGGGCGGTCCCGGTTACCAATTCCAGGATGAAATTCATCCGGAGTTAAGGCATAACAGGGCAGGTATTCTTTCAATGGCAAATGCAGGGCCTGGCACCAACGGCAGCCAATTTTTTATCACCATTGTTCCAACTCCCCATTTGGACGGACGTCATACTGTCTTTGGCCAGGTTGTTCAGGGCCGTGAAGTAGTAAATGCGATAAGACAGGGTGACCAAATCCGGCAGATTGTTATTATCCGTAATGGGGCAGAAGCGAATGCGTTTAAAGCTGATCAGGAAAGTTTTGACAGGCTTAAGGCAGGTACAGCAAATTAATGAGCGAAAATATTACTTCTGATATTACCGGAAGAAAAATATTTTTTCTCTATCCTACAGCTTCTGTACAAAATCAAATCATCACAGAATTGATACAATATGAACATGAAGTATACATAGCAAAAGATCATACCCGTTTGCAGCGTGCTTTGAAAAAATATAATGATTCTATTGTTTATATAAACATTGATGAAAAAATGGCCGAAGCGGAATGGGAAAAATGGATTGCCCAGGTGAAAACTACCTTGCCAAATGTAAGTATCGGGGTTTTTTCTTCCAGTTCTGATGAAGATTTAAAAAACAAGTATATTGACAAGCTGAAAATTACATGCGGGTTTATGCATCTAAAACTGGACATGAGCAAAACTATCGAAAAAGTTCTCGAAGTCCTTAAAGTTGAGGACGCAAAAAGACGGCGTAAATATCTGAGGGCAACAGTTGGTAATGAAAAAAACACGACAATGAATATGCCGTTTGGCGGTGATTATATAAATGGTGCTATCAAGGATGTCAGCGTAGTAGGTATTGCCTGTGTTTTTGAACATGATATAGAACTAATGAAGAATTCCCTTTATAAGGATATTCAGATCAGGCTGCAGTCTATGCTTATTAAGGTGGAAGCGATTGTTTTTGGAACTCGTGTGAATTTGGGAGAAAAAATTCACGTACTGTTATTTACACAACGGATTGATCCGGAAGTTCGTGTCAAAATCCGCAAATATATTCAAACTAATCTTCAGCACAAAATGGACAATGAGATAAATTAAGGGAACTATTTAACTTTTATAGATTTGGCCAAAAAGTTTTATTCCTTCTCCGGGGAATTTTTTCTTTACTGCATCTATAGCCCGCTTTATGCCCAGAGCTTCCTCCCTTTCGCACCAAATAATCAGGGCAAAATTTTCTTCCGGCCAGACAGCAGTTCCCATGCGGGGACCGCTGCCGCCGACTCCGAATATGTTGGGAATTTTTGTGTAATATTTTCCTGCCCCTTCTTCTGCAAGGGCTTCAAGAATGTTTTCTTCTACCGAATGGTTAGCAATTATTTCTATTCGAATCATTATACCTCCGTGCCGGTTTCAGCGGCTAATTTAACTTTTGAACGGCCTTGACCTGCGGCGATTCTTTCCCGCTTTGCCTGCGCTTTGGCTGCCCGTTTGTCTGAATGTTTATTGATAATCGCATACATTACAGGCATAAGGAATAAAGTCATCAATGTGCCAAATGAAAGACCGCCAAGAACAGTCTTGCCGATAGGGGCGACCAATTCTGTACCTTCGCCGGGGAAGAATGCCATTGGCACGAGTCCCAAAACAGTAGTTAGAGTAGTCATTAAAATCGGGCGAAGACGGCTGCGCGCGGCTTCGATAATTGCTTCGTTTAACGGATAATTGCGCTTGCGCAGAAGGTTTGTATAATCAACAAGGATGATTCCATTATTTGTAATTATACCAATCAATACTAAAAGCCCAACTGCAGTAAGTACATTGAAAATTGTGTTTGTGATTAAATATATTGCAACAATTCCAATTAATGAAAGCGGAATTGTCAGAATGATGATAAACGGAGAACGGAATGATTCAAAGAGGCTCGCCATGATGCCAAACACAAGGATGATTGCAACTACACAGATCAAGATAAACCGTCCCATTATTCTTATCATTTGAGTATTGGCTCCGCCGTACTCAATGATTACATCATTTTCCATGGGAATTTCAGACCAGATAAGATCTTCAACCATTGTTTGTAAAATGTTCATTCTAACGCCGGGTTTTGCCGTTGCATTAACATTAATAATGCGGCTTTGATTTTCACGGTTAATGGTAAGAGGTCCTGTACCTTCCTGATAATGGACAAAACTGGAAAGCGGAACTCTGCCGGCCATTTGACTGTTGATAAAAATATGATCAAGAGCCGGCAGCGTATTACGATCCGCTTCTGCAAGAATCAACAGTACATCGTAATCTTTGCCTCCGGACTTAAATCTTGTTGCAGTAACGCCGTCTACTGCTGCTCTTATTTCATTGCCTACTGTGAAAGTATTAAGGCCTAAAGCATACATTCTTTCCCGGTCAATAATAATTTCATACTGAGGTAAACCATCCCGTAAATCAACCGATGCCTCTGTTATAAAGTCTGGCAGTCTTTCAGTAAGCAAGGCTGAAATTTTTTCACCCATTTCCTTGCCTTTAGCTAAATTGTCTGTACGTAAAATTATGTTAACGCCGCCGCCGCCCATCATTGCGCCCATGCCGCCGCCAAAAGAAAACGATACGCCTGGGAACAGGTCAAAATATGGACGAAGTATTTCTTTAATTTCGTTAGCGCTCTCTATTCTTTCTGAGTACTCCGGCAAGTTGATCCGCAGAGATCCGGAATTGCTGCTGCCGCTTCCAAAGCTTAACATTCCGCCGCCGCCTGCACGCAGAGTAAGTCCGTCAATACCCTGAATTTCTCTTTCTACAATTAACTGGAGTTGTCTTAAAACTGCTTCTGTTTCCTGCAGTGGAGTACCCATCGGGAGAGTTGCCGTTATGCTGACATTATCTTCTTCCTGCGCAGGCATAAATTCCCAGCCGATTACCGGAATCAACATTATACTTCCGACAAGCAGTACAAGCATAAAAAAGATAACAATGAATTTGCGTTTTAAAACTCTTCTTACGGCATTTTTGTATTTATTTTCCATCCAGACAAAAAAGCCTTCAAATATTGAATCAATGACGCGAGGTAAACCTTTAAGAGGCGCTTGTTTTCGTGTAACAATCGGCAGGTAATGGCTGCAGAGAACAGGGACAAGAAAAATTGCCGTAAACAGCGATATACTTAACGAAATTACAACTGTAAAAGCAAGCCCTGAGAACATTTCTCCCGCAATTTCCAAAAGACCCTGGAACATTACCATTGGGGCAAAAACACAGATTGTTGTA
>Ga0123356_10001147_pt1 | contig 29288 bp, 20 predicted proteins | sample TergutEmb28metaG_2_FD_92546 | JGI IMG/M metagenome (GOLD analysis project Ga0123356, IMG submission 92546) | Embiratermes neotenicus P3 segment gut microbial communities from Petit-Saut dam, French Guiana - Emb289 P3 | ecosystem: Host-associated > Arthropoda: Insects > Digestive system > Gut ...
ACCTCAAGCAGTTCAAACTCCCGGTTTGTCAAATCGACAGGCTTATCATCAACGGTCACTGTGCGTTGGTCCAAATAAACTACCGTGTTGTCAACCGAGGTGACCCGCTCCGCCGGTTTTATACGCCGGAGAACAGCTTCCACACGCGCTAACAATTCGACCGCTTCAAAGGGTTTGACTATATAGTCATCCGCACCGAGCTTTAAGCCTTTGACCTTATCGATAGTTGAATCCTTTGCTGTCAGGAAAATAACCGGTATGTTTTCGAACACATTCTGCTCCATCAGAGAAAAGCCATCCATATACGGGAGCATCACGTCAAGGATAACCAGGTCAGGTTGAAATGTCTTTATAACCGCAACAGCTTCATCGCCGTCGAAGGCTTGCTTCCCTGTATGCCCGACAAGTTTTAAATTCATTAAAATCAAGTCGTTGATGGACTTTTCATCCTCGACGATAAGAATATTTGCCATTGCTTCAACCCCTTTAATTATAACCGCCTACATAACTGCCGGTTGATTATATCACACAGATGTTATGGAGTTGTAAAATCCGGTAATTCAAGTATTAACAGTAAAGGAGCAGCCGCTCGCCGCTCCTTTGTTTAAACATATAATCCCCGCCACTGCCATCCTCAATCGCGCAATCACTCCATTTCCAGTGTGCTAAGAAGGTCGTACAGAGCGTCTTTCTCCTGGTCATTAGTGTAGTTTATTACAAAAGCCAACGACAGGTCGTAGTTAGGTATTGTATGAATCCATGCTTCATACACCTCGCCCGCAACCATTGTCGAGACATGATAGCCTCTGAGCGCAGAGCCTTGAATTGATTCTTCCCCGACAAACGATGCCTGTGTCCCGCCTGAATAATTATTCAGAAATGCCTCCGCATGCTCTGCGGCACCTTGAGTTACAAGCGTAAACTTAATTTCCAGCGTTGCCATTCCTCTTGTATAAAGAAACCACCAGTCAAGATCACCCTGCTCAAAGTCAAATGACTCCTCGTCTACATATAATATCAGCCGGTCGTTTTCAGTTATCTGGAGACTGCGCCGTGTTCCCTGCGGCGGCGGACGCGGCGTCGTTACTGCCGGAGTGTTGCCCACATCTCCGTTTGTACCGCCGTTACCTATCGTGCCGTTTGTTGGCTCCTCTCCGTTTTCACCGGGACCGGGACCGGGGTCTTCGCTTCCCTGTTGCGAGCCTCCTGAAGCGGACGAGTCCGGCGCCGTTCTTTCAACACCTCTGTTTATAACGATTAATTGAATGCAAAAAACAATCAATACTATTACGCATACAAGCGTGAAGCCCAAAATCAGGTTTTTTACGATATTATTCATATATAATCCCCCCGTTTTAAGTCAGTCCGGTGCTTGCTCAATGATTCGTGAGCTTGTCGATACCGATATTAATTCGCCGGAGTGTTTCATCACGACCCAGTATAAAACAAATTTCCACAGCGCCGCCCGGCGTCACAGCCTTTCCCGCAACCGCTATACGTACCGGCCACATGAGCGTTGCATTTTTTACGGCAAGTTTTAATGCAAGGGATATCAACAGGTCATGAATCGACTCACTTGTCCAGCTAGTCAAAGATTCAAATGTTTTTCTTGCTTCAATCAGCATATCGCGTGATATATCTCTGTCGGTTTTTGATTTTTTGTGTATAAAAAGCTCTGTATCATAATCAGGCAGGCTCTCAAAGAAATCTATTTTCTCCGGAATATCACTCAGCTTCTCACATCTTGTCTGTAATATGCCAGCAACCGCGTCAACAGGTATTTTATCATTTTTTATTACGCTGCATATATACGGTCTCGCTTGTTTTTCAAATTCTGCGGGTGGCATTGCCCGTATGTATTCACTGTTAAAGTGATTGAGCTTCTCGATGTCAAAAATCGCAGGAGATTTGGATATACCACTCACGTCAAATACTTCAAGCAGTTCCTCAAGCGTAAATATTTCGCGTTCTCCGCCCGGACTCCAGCCCAGTAAAGCAACATAATTCAACACCGCTTCAGGCAGGTAGCCAAGGCTAATAAGGTCGTCATATGTCGGGTCTCCCCGCCGCTTTGACAGCTTATGCTGTGCGTCACGCATTATCAGCGAAACCGTTATATAATTCGGAATTTCCCATCCCAGCGCTTTATATAATATATTGTATTTTGGTGCGGAGCTGATATATTCACTGCCGCGCAAAACATGAGTTATACCCATTAAATGATCGTCAATGACGTTTGCGAAGTTGTATGTCGGCAAGCCGTCGCGTTTTATCAGAACCATATCGTCAAGCGTTTTATTTTGAGTCGTAACTCTGCCGAATACTTCATCTAAAACCGTCGTTTCGCCTTCGCGCGGTGCTTTCATTCGTACCACAAACTGCGCTCCCGCATTTATCTTTTGCTTTGCCGGCTCATATTGCAGCGCTCTGCACGGACAATGCGACGGTTCTCCCGTCTTGTCCTGCAATGACAGATTATCTGCTCCCTTTTCTTCTTTGGGCTCGCAGAAGCAATAATATGCATCGCCTTTTTCACAAAGCAGCTCTGCGTACGGCTTATAAATATCCCGCCGCTCGCTCTGTGTATACGGTGCGGCAGGACCGCCGATATCAGGACCTTCATCGTATGCTAAGCCTATATCGTTGAGGGTTTTGATTATAACTTCTGTTGCTCCGTCAACAAATCTGGCTGTATCCGTGTCTTCTATACGCAGGATGAATGTTCCGTTTTCTTTTTTTGCTATGAGATATGCGTAGAGCGCAGTCCGCAGTCCGCCTACGTGCATATATCCGGTCGGGCTGGGAGCAAATCGTGTCCGCACTTTTCCGCGCGGAATCTTGGCTTCCATATTCTCAAACCAGTTTTTATCCATGTGTCTCTCCTGTGCCTCCGAGGTGTGTTAGTTTTATGTACCGGGGTTTTGCGCGGGACTATTTTATCTTTTCAAGCTCTTCCCTTTCAAGCTCTACGTAAGCGACTTTACCTACGAGTGTGCGCGGCAGCTCTTTTCGATATTCAAACTCCGCGGGCATTGCGTATTTTGCTATGTTCTTTCTGCAATGCTCATATATCGATACTTTTATTTCATCAGTAGCATCAATACCGTCCCTGAGGGTTATAAATGCCTTTATCCTCTGCATTTTATAGTCGTCCGGCACTCCGATAACACAGCTTATAAGTACATCTTTGTGCGATTCAATAGCGTTTTCAAGCTGCGTCGGGTAAACACTATAGCCTGATGAGACTATCATTCGTTTTATACGCTGCCGGAAGTATATAAACCCTTCGCTATCCATAGTCCCGAGGTCTCCGGTATGCAGCCAGACTCTTCCGTCCGCATGGGTTTGCAGGGCTTTTTCCGTTTCCTCCTCGTTATTATCGTAACCCTTCATCACCGTCGGGCCTGAGAGGACTATTTCTCCTTCCTCACCGTACGGTACTGTTTCCTGCGTATTTTGCCGGACTATTTTATAAAACATGTCAGGGTATGGTATTCCGATACTTCCGATTTTATGAAATTTGCGCGGCGTCAAGCAGCTTGCCGTAACACTTTCTGTTAGCCCGTAACCCTCACGCACCTGCTCTGTTGAGCCGCATTCCTCCAGCAGTTCGTCCACCTTACGCTTCAGTTCTATTGACAATGAATCACCGCCGGAGAATATACCCTCCATTTGCGACATGTCGATTTTTCGTATATCAGGGTGCCTGAGCATTGCCTCAAACAGTGTCGGCACACCTGCTATATAGTGCGGCTTCTGCCGCTTAAGGAGCTTCACATATGACCCCAGTGAAAACTGCGGTACAAGTATTGCTGTTCCTCCAGCAACAAAGGCCGTATGCAGGCACACGCCCAAACCAAATCCGTGGAACACCGGCATTATCGCCAGCATTTTATGTCCGGGTATAACGCAGTCCCCTGCCGCTACTGTTTGCATCGCAAGCGCGTTGAAGTTAAGATTTGTCAGCAGGATTCCTTTTGTTGTTCCTGAGGTTCCGCCGCTGTAAAGTATCGCTGCTATATCGTCACCATGCATGTCTGCATCAGCTTCATCTCTATTGCTCTTGCCTTTGTCCATAAGGCTTTTATATCTGAGTATATTTCCGCCTGTAGGGAGGCGCTTAATTTTCCGGCCTTTTGTAAGTCTGTAAAGAGGTTTTTTTATACCTTTCAACCCGTCTTCCGCGCCCGCGAGAATAAGGGTGCCTGCTTTGGTTCTCGGAAGTATTTCATTAAGCTTATGTGCGAACTGATCAAGCGTCAGCACGGCTTTACTGTTGCTTCCGTTTATGTATTTTACCAGTTCTTCCTCGGCGGACAACGGGTGAACCATGTTTGCGATCGCTCCTATGAGGTTGAGCGCATAAAATACTATCACAGCCTGTGGTGTGTTAGGCATACAAATTGTTACTCTGTCTCCTTTTGCTATACCCGCTGCAGGAAGACCACGGGCGCACAGGCGTATTTCGTCCGCAAACGCTTTGTATGTCTGCTTGCAGCCAAAAAACTCGTACGCGGTTATTTTCGGATACTTTGCTGCGGTTTCAAGCACAAGCTTTGCCATTGAGCAATCCGGATAGTTCAGGCTGTGCGGTACATTGGCGTAGGAGCTGAGCCATGGCGCGTTTATAGTCATTCGGCAGGTTCCTTTGCTGTTTTATGAAATCCGGTAAATCATATCACAAATTTTATATTTCATCAAATGCCGGTCAATTTGCTGTTCGCAATTGCCATAAAGCGCTTGCATTCAGGGTTGTGTTTTTACCGATTTCGTCGCTCAAACAAGCGCGCTACCAGTTGATACTATATTCAGGCTGTATCGTTAGCGCTTAACACTTTCACCTCTTTGAGGTGAAAAGTACTCGCTTTGGAAATCGAAAAACACAGACCCTTCATCGCGCTTTATGTCAATTGTGAGTTGTAGCTTGCCAGCTCTATAAGTTTTTCGCGGTAGTTGTCCTCAGGGTTCATTATCACATGCTCAAGCATCTTATCAAGTGTTTTCCCGAGCTCCCGCCCCGGCGGATGTCCGATAGTTAACAGGTCACGCCCTGTTATTGCAAGCTCGCCCAGTGTAGCGCATTCCTTGCTCGCCAGCACACTGTCCGTGCTTTCCAGCGCATTGCTTGTGTTTAAACTGATGCCGCAATCGTCAGGGGATGCAACGGACAGGACATCTTTTACCGCTGCGGCACAACGAACAACTGTGGTATCATTTTTTGACAACAGCTTTTTTATACTTGTTTTATCAACTGTAAATGTCGTAATCTCAAGCGCTCGCAGGCATGTTTTGATTGTTTTTCCATCAAGGCGCATAGCGTGCAGCAGCTCCGTCGCAGATTTGATGTATTGTTTTTTCAGTAATATCGCACAGAATGCGCACCATCGCAGTATCGGTTCTCCCGGTAGATTTGCTATTTCTTTTAAGCCGTCAGGGGATTTTCCTGATACTGCCATAAACCTGTCGAGCAGACCGATTTTTATCATTTCCCCTGCGACCTCAGGCTTGTATGATAATAGCGTTTTCTCAAGCTCCACGCGAATTCGCTCCGCACTGATCAGGCTTGCTGTACCGGCTCCGGCATATATCGCCTGCAATGTTCCTGACTCAATCTTAAAGCCAAGCTCTGCGCTTAACCGCAGCGCCCGGAACATTCTCAACGCATCTTCGGAGAATCTTGTATTCGGGCCTCCGACACACCTTATGATGCCTTTTCTGATATCCTCAATTCCTCCGAAAGGGTCAATCAGTTCGCCGTCGACAGACTCCGCTATCGCATTTATCGTGAAATCACGCCGGCTTAAGTCTTCATCGATACTGGATACAAACTCCACTTCTTCGGGATGCCGGTTGTCTGTATAATCCCCTTCTGTCCTGAAGGTAGTGACTTCTACGGAGCTTTCAGGCAAAACGACCGTAACGGTTCCGAACCTCTCCCCTGTTAAAACGGTTTTCGGAAAAAGCCTCGCCACATCCACAGGTGCGGCGGATGTAGCAAGGTCCCAATCATGTATCGGGCGGTTCATGATTGCGTCCCGAACGCAACCTCCGACAAGATAACTGTTATGTCCTTCCGAAACAAGCCTATTCAATATAAATGCGATATGAGCGGGTGGAGCTGTTATTTTCATATATAAACACTCCTTTTCATGAATACTTACTATTGTATACTGAAATAGGGATTATTCATTATGGAATTTAACTATTGTAAATTCCCTGTTACAGTAGTATAATCAAAAATCACTGTTAATGCAATTTATTGGCACTCAGTTTAATTCGATTTTTTGAATAGTTTATTTACTTAACTTGCTTACTTCGGTATATATGCAATGTGTTCAAAGGAGCATTATGAATTCAGGCGAATTTAAACGATTCATCAAAAGTGACAAGAACTGTCACCTCGTCGGAATAGGCGGTGTTTCCATGTCGCCGCTCGCTGAAATTCTGCATGATATGGGCATTAATGTCACAGGTTCCGATATAAATGAAAATCATGCAATAAATGATTTGCGCTCACTGGGGATATCTGTAATGATCGGGCACTCCGCCGATAATATCTCAGGTGCAGGATATATAATCCGCACTGCCGCCGCCCGGGAGGACAATGCCGAGATAATGGCTGCCCGTGAGCAGGGCATTCCTGTTTTTGAGCGGGCTCAAGCGTGGGGGCATATCATGCGTGAATATAAAAATGCCGTTTGCATTTCAGGCGTTCACGGAAAAACAACAACAACATCAATGGTTTCACACATCCTGCTTGCCGCCGATGCCGACCCGACAATCATGATTGGCGGAACTCTTCCGGTACTCGAATCCGGTTGCCGTGTCGGAAAAGGAGATATCATCGTACTTGAATCCTGCGAGTACTATAATTCATTTCATAATTTCCACCCGACAGTCGCGGTTGTTTTAAACGTTGATACAGATCATCTGGATTTCTTCAGGGATTTGGATGACCTCAAGGCTTCCTTCCGCAAGTTTGCTTCACTTGTACCCGCCCGTGGTCATATTGTATGCAACGGTGATAATTTAAATACCATGGAGTCGCTTATTCCTCTGGAAAGGGAGCTTATTACATTCGGTTTTCTTGAAAATGCCTGCGGCTCCGGCACCCCGATGCATGTGCGGGGTATAAATGTGTCTGTTTCGGGGCGAAAGCCGTCAATGGATGTGTTGTATAACGGCAGGCAGATGTGTAAAATCGTTCTTCAAATCCCGGGCATGCATAATCTTACAAATGCGCTTGCCGCGACCGCTGCGTGCCTAACTATAGGTATTGCGCCAAAAGCTATTGAGGAAGGTCTTTATGGCTACACCGGCGTCGGCAGACGATTTGAGTTCAAGGGTAATTACAACGGTGCGGATGTTTATGACGATTATGCGCATCATCCTTGCGAACTGCACGCGCTGCTTGACGCGGTTTCCGCTCTTAATGCATACAACCGTGTTATACTCGCTTTTCAACCGCACACATTTTCCAGAACAAAAGCGCTTTTCCCAAGCTTTGTTACGGAGCTGAAAAGACCTGACGTAGTTTTTCTGGCGGAGATTTACGCGGCACGCGAAAGCAATGATGTGGGTATTTCGTCAAGTGATTTGGCTGACGCCGTTCCCGGAGCAAAATGTATGCCCAAGTTCTCTGAGTTAATCGGGGAAATCAGTAATATTGCGCGTGAAGGCGATATCATACTGACCGTCGGCGCAGGTGATATATTTAAAATCGGCGAAGCATTGGTAGCGGGAAACAGCACACTTTAACATAACTCATATAATAACGGGAAATCCCCTTGTTATATCACAGGGGGTTTACTTTATATTCAAATAATTGTTGAGAACAGGGTTGCAATTTGGTATACTGGTAAAATTCAAGCAATGAGGAAAGGCGGCCACCCCGCATGAGGTTTCGCAACTGGGATATTGGTAGTTTTGACAGGGATACTGCAGTTGAGTTCTGCCGGAATGGCGTCAATCCGCTTGTTTCTGTTTTCCTCGCTTCCCGCGGAATTACTGACATGAGTGGTATAAATGCGATTATTGGTGATGATTCCGCTCTGCTTCATGACCCGTTTCTTATGAAGGATATGGACAAAGCGGTAAAGCGGATACACAAAGCTGTTAAAGAAGGTGAACGTATTGCCGTCTACGGCGATTATGATGTGGACGGTATGACTTCCGGTGTTGTAGTCGCACTCTGGCTGCGTATGATGGCTGCGGACTTTGAAATCTATATACCCGGGCGGTTCGATGAGGGGTACGGTCTCAACAATGCAGCGCTGGATGATCTGAAGTCACGCGATATAACGCTTGTTATAACTGTTGATTGCGGAATCACCGCAATAGAAGAGGCGAAACATGCCGAAGCAATCGGTCTTGATCTCGTTATTACAGACCACCACGAATGCAGGGATATGCTGCCTGAGGCTTGCGCCGTTGTTGACCCGAAGCGTCCCGATTGCGGCTATCCGTTCAAATCACTCGCGGGGGTTGGTGTAGCTTTTAAACTTGTTTGTGCATTAGAGGGCGATTATATTTCCGATAATATTTTCAGGTTGTACAGTGAGTTCGTTGCAATCGGAACTGTTGCGGATGTTATGCCGGTGACCGGGGAGAACCGCGAACTCATAAAGCGTGGTCTTTCAGTGCTAAACTCTAATCCATGCTCCGGCTTACGCAGCCTCCTGCGGGAGGTCAACACCGATCCCGGCAAGGTTACATCCTCTACTATAGGTTTCACTCTTGCGCCAAGGCTCAATGCCGCAGGCAGAATGGGACAGTCACGGCTTTCCGTTGACCTTTTACTAACTGAAAGCGTCGAAGAATCCGAAGCTCTCGCTCAGGAGTTGTGTAATCTCAACTCCATGCGACGCAGTTTGGAGCAAGTGATGTACGAGGAAGCTACAGCTATGCTGCCCGTGATTATGCCGGACGAGCCTATTGTTTTGGCAAGGCATGGTTGGAATCAGGGTGTTACAGGCATCATCGCTGCAAAAATGTCGGAACACTACAGGCTGCCTGCAATCATCATAAGCATCGATGACGACGGAACAGGACGCGGTTCCTGCCGCAGTTTCGGTACATTTCCTATTTATGACGCTTTATGCTCATGTGAAGATATCCTGCTCAATTACGGCGGTCATGAAATGGCAGCGGGTGTGACTGTTGCTGAGAAAAACATCGAAGAGCTGCGGCAGCGCATAATTAGATACTATCGTGAAAATATCGAGTTTATATCCGAACCCGGATTGGAACTGGATTTTGAAGTAGAAAAACCGGAGCTTCTGACACTCGGCAACATAAAAGCTTTGGAGAGTCTTGAGCCGTTTGGTAACGGTAATCCGCCGCCTTGCTTGTGTATTCTGGGTGCTGTAGTATCCCTTACACAGTCCATCGGGGCAGGGAAGCACTCGCGTCTTCGAATCGAAAAGTCCGGAGTTAATTTGGATTGTATTTTCTTCTCAGTCCCGGTTGATGAGTTGGGCGTGAGCGAGGGTTCTCTCGTTGATATAGCATTCGAACCTCAGGTCAACGAGTTCAGAGGCAGGAGCAGCGTGCAGTTACAGTTAACTGATATAAGGGTGTCGCAAAAATGATAGACGTAATTGAGAAATATAATCAGCTTGAGGCAACCATTCTCGACTATATGCCCGGTGCGGATATAGGGCGTATCCGGGATGCCTTTGAGTTTGCCAGAGATGCGCACGGCTCGCAATTACGCAAGGATGGAAACGAATTTATAACGCACCCTCTCGCCGCCGCCGAGATAGTCGCCGAAATCGGCATGGATGAGGACTCCCTGTGTGCGGCTCTGCTCCATGATTGTATTGAAGATACCGATGTAAAATACAGCGATATTGAGAAACGGTTCGGCAAGGATGTCGCCGCTATTGTCGAGGGTGTCACAAAGCTTACCCGCGTCACATATACAAGTGCGGAAGAAGAGCAGATGGAGAACATGCGGAAAATGCTCTTTGCTATGGCGCAGGATATACGGGTCATTCTAATTAAGCTGGCTGACAGGCTCCACAATATGCGCACAATAGAATATGTCGCACAGGAGAAGCAGAGGGAAAAAGCCCTTGAAACAATGGAAATGTACGCGCCTATAGCTCATAGGCTGGGTATGCAGAGGGTAAAGTGGGAGCTTGAGGATTTATCGATCCAATACCTTGACCCCGACGCTTGCAGCGAAATCATAGAGGGTCTGAAGCTGCGACATATTGAGGATGAGACTTTTTTAAACTCTGTTCAAGCCAAGCTGACAGAGCGTTTAAAAGAGTATGGTATCACCTGCCGGGTTACGGGGCGAATCAAGCATATTTACAGTATTTACCGAAAAATGTACAGCGAAAACAAGCTTTTGTCCGAGGTGCTGGACTTACATGCGTTTCGTGTAATAGTTAATGATATAGCCGATTGTTACAATGTCCTCGGTCATATCCATGAGCTTTACCGTCCGATACCCGGTTGCTTCAAGGATTATATCGGCACTCCCAAGCCTAATATGTATCAGAGCCTGCACACCAATGTCATAGGTAGCGAGGGTGTGCCTTTTGAGGTTCAGATTCGTACATGGGAGATGCATCAGACTGCCGAGTACGGTATTGCCGCGCATTGGAAGTATAAAGAAGGTAAGGGCGGCAAGGTCGCCGACGAAGAGAAGTTTGCATGGGTAAGACGTTTGCTTGAATCCCAGCAGGACAGCGACGCGCAGGAGTTTATGCATGCACTTAAGGTAGATATGTTTGCCGACGAGGTTTTTGTGTTCACCCCGCGCGGTGATGTTATTAACCTCCCTGTCGGTTCTACTCCCATCGACTTCGCCTACAGTATTCATTCTGAAGTCGGCAACAGGATGACCGGAGCAATGGTCAACGGGCGTCTGGTTCCGTATTCGCACATATTGAGCAACGGGGACATAGTAAAAATCCTGACTTCAAAATCCGCGAAGGGTCCAAGCCGCGATTGGCTGGATATTATTAAAAGCCCGGAAGCCAGAAACAAAATACGCCAGTGGTTTAAAAAGGAAAAGCGCGAAGAAAATGTAATTCACGGAAAGCTTGCATTCGAGTCTGAGCTGCGTCATGCGAATATTACCCTGCCGGAAGCCATGCAGGATGACATTCTTCCAAAGATTTTATCGCGCGCTTCTTTTGGCTCACTTGATGAAATGTACGCTGCAATCGGGTACGGCGGAATCTCCGCACAAAAAGTTGTCAACAGGGTGCGCGAGGAGCTGCGTATTGCCGCTAAAATCAAAAAAGAAGAGCCTCCTGTGGCGGTGGTATCCGAACCGAAAGAAAGCGTAATCTCAAAACGCCTGCGCGGTGTTATGGTAGAAGGGTTGGACAACTGCCTTGTTAAATTTGCCCGATGCTGCACACCAATACCCGGCGACGCTATTATCGGCTTTATTACGAGAGGTTTTGGTGTTTCTGTTCATCGCCAGGACTGCCATAACTATATTAAATCTCTGATGGAGCCGGAGGGTGAAGGCAGATGGATTCGTGTCTCCTGGGCTGACACAGAAGGCAGCTTGTACTCAACAACTATTGATGTGCAAGTGATTGACAGAACCGGTATTGTTGTCGATGTCGCATCGGTTCTCAATACGCTCAGTGTTAAAATCACTTCTTTCAACGCAAGGGCGGCAAGCGGCGGTGTCACAAATATTACGATCGTTGTCGATATTAAAAATCGGGATGAGCTGGTTTCCGCCATGGCAAAGCTGATGGCTGTATCGGGTGTTACCGACGTTCGCAGGGCCGAAGGGTGAGGTGTTTCTATGAAAGCTGTTGTTACGAGAGTTACTTCTGCATCTGTTGAAATCGGCGGTGTTGTCACAGGCAGTATCGAAAAAGGTTTTCTGGTGCTTCTCGGCATCAAAAACGGCGATACTGAGAACGATGCAATAAAGCTTGCGGCAAAGATATGCAATCTGCGTGTGTTTGCGGATAATGAAGGGAAAATGAATCTTGACCTTGATGCTGCCGGCGGCAGCATTTTAGTCATTTCACAATTTACCCTTTATGCCGATTGCAAGAGCCGCCGTCCCGGCTTTACTGCTGCGGCACGCCCCGAAACTGCGATACCGCTCTATGAGTTATTTATAAGTCAGTGCAAAAACGCCGGATTCGCGGTTGAGACCGGCGAGTTTGGTGCGATGATGAACGTCAGTTCCGTCAATGCCGGGCCGGTGACTATTTTACTTGACACGGAGATATTATAGTGGACGATATGATCGAAGGTGTAGTCAGCAGCATCGTTTTCACAAATGCGGAAAACGGGTATACTGTTTTACGCCTTGATACTATTGACGGTGTTGTTACCGCAGCCGGCAATATTCCCGGCGTATCCAGCGGTGAGCGTGTCCTTTTATCTGGTTCCTGGATGACTCATCCGCAGTACGGTGAGCAATTTAAACTGGAAGCATTTGAAATAAAACCTCCGTCCGGAGAGGATGATATATACCGCTACCTTGCATCAGGCGCTATCAAAAATATAGGACCTGCAAAGGCGCGTGATATTGTAGACAGATTTGGAAGCGAGTCATTAAATATTCTTGAAAATGACCCCGACAAGCTGTCTGTAATCAAAGGTATTTCATTGAGAAGCGCGCGAAAGATAGGAGAGGGATACCGCCGCCAGGCGGGGCTTCGCAGGTTGATTGATTTCTTTGCTCATTATGGTATAAAACCTCTTATAGCAACACGAGTATATAAGGATTACGGGGATGAAGCTCTCGATGCCGTAAAGGATAACCCTTATTTAATTGCATCGGAGCTATATGGCGCGGAGTTTTTTGAAGCTGACGCGATAGCTCTCGACCTCGGCTTTGAAAGTGATTGTCCGGAGCGTTTATCGGCTGCACTTGTATTTGAACTTGTTCATAACTTGGGTAACGGGCATACGTTTATTCCCAAAAGTAAACTGACCGCTGCGGTCAGCGAACTGATAAGCGTAGAAAATGACGTTGCGTCAGAAGCTCTTGATGCACTGTGCGAATACGGGGATGTTGTAGTTAGCCAAATTGCAGGTATAGAGGGCTGTTATCTCAAGCATATGTTTGAAGCTGAAAGCTACACTGCGAAACGGCTTTTACAAATGGCGGGTAATGGCGAGCCGTCCCCCTGCCCTGTTCCGCTTAAGGAGCTTATTCGCGAGGTTGAGCAGAATCAGGGTATTAAGTATGCAAAAATGCAGCTCGGTGCGCTTGAGCTTGCTGCAACGAGCAGTGTTTTCGCCCTCACGGGAGGACCGGGAACGGGAAAGACAACAACAGTACGCGGCATTCTTATGTTGCTTGATGCATTCGGATATAAAACAGCCCTCTGCGCACCGACAGGGCGCGCCGCAAAACGCCTTTCCGAACTGTGCGGGCGTGAAGCAGCGACCATTCACAGATTGCTCGGAGCAAATCTTGATGATAACGGAATGCATATGTTCGAATATAACGAGGATAATCTTCTAATTACCGATGTGGTCATAGTTGATGAATCCTCAATGATTGATATTTTACTCATGAGCGCTCTTTTGAAGGCAATGAAAACCGGGTGCAGACTGATTATGGTAGGTGATGCCGATCAGCTTCCGCCGGTCGGTCCGGGCAACATGTTTTCTGACGTCATAAGAAGCGAAATGATTCCGGTTATAGCTCTGACAGAAATTTTCAGGCAATCGGCGGACAGCGGAATCATCAGGTGCGCACATGGTATCAATCACGGGGTGATGCCTGATTTGACCGTTAAATACCCGGACTTCTTTTTTATGCGCCGGGTGACTGACGAGCAGCTTGCGGAAACTGTTGCAGAGCTTTGCAGTAAGCGGCTGCCGGAGAATATGGGAATCGACCCGGCACAGATTCAAGTCCTGTCTCCGACTCGCAAGCGTATATCCGGTACCGGAGCTCTTAATGAGCTGCTCCGCGAGAAATTAAATCCACGCAGTTCTGCGAAGAATGAAAAATCTTCGGGGGATTACATATTCCGTACAGGCGATAAAGTGATGCAAATAAGGAATAATTATGATATAATCTGGGAGAGTCCCGACAAGCAAATAACGGGTACCGGTGTTTTTAACGGTGATGTCGGCTTTATTAAAGACATTAATCCCGAAAAGGAAACTGTCACTGTCGATTTCGAGGATAAGCTTGTTACATACGGTTATGACAAGCTTCCGGAGCTTGAACCCGCTTTTGCAATGACAGTACACAAATCACAAGGCAGTGAGTATCATACCGTAGTTCTTGCAATGACCCCGGCTGCACCCCTGCTTCTGTCGAGAAGTGTATTGTACACTGCAATGACACGTGCCAAAAACCTGCTGGTTATCGTAGGAAGCCCGGAAATTATGGAGAGAATGGTTAACAATGACAAACGACAAAGGCGATACAGCGGATTAAACGCCCGCCTTCGTCTTGGCTGGTGACATCATGGGATTCATATCTTCACTTCTTGATTTATTATTTCCCCCCAAATGTGTTTTTTGCGGAAGGGTACTCGAAAAGACCGACGAGGGCTGGTGCGATAAGTGTACTGAATCGTTGCCATTTTCGGACAACCGGGGAAGACAGGATGGAGACATTTTTGACTTTTGTGTCTCTCCGTTGTATTATACAGGAGTTGTGCGGCGCTCTATTCTTCGTTACAAATTCAGGGGAGCATCACACTATGCAGATGTTTACGGCAGATTCCTTGCAGATTGCATACGGGATGATCCGGACATAAAATATGACATTATCTCATGGGTTCCTCTGAGCAGTAAAAGAGAACGGTCACGCGGTTATGATCAGGCTATGCTGCTTGCAATGGCAACAGCTCTTGAGCTTGATGACATAGCGGTCGAAACCTTAAAGAAGCCAAATGACGTTCAAGCTCAGTCCGAATTGGGTGACAAAGCGGAACGCAGTGCTAATATAAGCGGCGCTTTTGTATCTTCAGATGCTGAATTGATTTCCGGTAAACGTGTTTTACTGATAGACGATGTGGTAACGACGTGTTCAACTTTGGATGAATGCGCCAGAGTTTTACTTTCTGCAGGTGCCTCCGGGGTCGTATGTGCCGCACTTGCTAGGGGGAATGATTAATGATTCTTGGAAGAGATATCGGAATAGATCTCGGTACGACTTCGGTTCTTCTGTCTACTCGCGGAAAGGGCGTAATTATGCGCGAACCCGCAGTTGTGGCAATGGATAAAAATACCGGGCGTCTGCTGAATGTCGGGATGGCAGCACAGCGCATGCTGGGAAGGACTCCCGGAAATATAGTCGCTATTCGCCCAATGCATGAGGGCGCAATATCCGACTATGACATGACCGAGCGTATGCTCAAGGAATTTGTGCGAAAGGCGCTGTCCTTTTCAATGCTTAAACCCAGAGTAATAATTTCCGTGCCATCCGGTATAACAGAGGTTGAGGAACGTGCTGTAATAGACGCAGGTGTAGCCGCAGGCGCCCGTAAGGTTTATCTTATGGAAGCCCCGCTTGCTGCGGCTATCGGCGCGGGACTGGACATCACTAAGCCGGACGGTCATATGGTTATAGATATCGGAGGCGGCACTACCGACATTGCCGTGCTTTCAATATCGGGAGTCGTTGAGTCGGAATCGCTGAAAGCCGGCGGCGAGGCGTTTGACGACGCTCTTGTCAAGTATATAAAGCGTAAGCACAATGTACTTATTGGCGATAATACCGCCGAGGAGTTGAAAAAAAGTATTGGTTGTGTTTTCCCGCGACCGGAAACCGTGGCTGTTGAGGTAAAGGGCCGCTGCCTTCTGACCGGCTTGCCCCGTGTTGTAGCGATTAGCTCAACAGATGTTCTGGAGGCGTTTGAAGAAGTGACCGAGCTCATAGTAGAAGCGGTGCATAATGTGCTGGAAACAACCCCTCCTGAGCTTGTCGCCGACATTTCTCAAAACGGCATTATTCTGACCGGCGGCAATTGCCAGTTGTGGGGCTTTGATAAGCTGGTATCGAGCCGGACGAGCATCGCAACATACACGGCTGATGATGCCGACCTCTGTGTTGCCAACGGACTTGGAAAAGCCCTCAATTGGGTAGGTGACATGGCGGAGGGAACAATAAATCTTGCACGAAAAAAACAAATGAGAAGATAAAAGGAGGTCTATCCACGCAATGGCAAAGAAGCAATTTAAATCAGAATCAAAACGTCTGCTCGATTTGATGATCAACTCAATTTACACCCATAAGGAAATCTTCCTGCGAGAGCTGATATCAAACGCATCAGATGCAATCGACAAGTTATGCTATATTTCGCTTACCGACGACAAGGTCGGTCTTACCCGCGACGACTTTAAAATCAGCATTATAGCTGATGAAGAAAACAGAACGTTGACTGTGAGTGATAACGGTATCGGAATGACTGCCGATGAACTGGAGTCAAACCTTGGCGTCATTGCACGCAGCGGTTCTCTACAGTTTAAAAAGGATATGGATGATAGCGCCGAAGACCTGGATATCATAGGTCAGTTTGGTGTGGGTTTTTATTCGGCATTCATGGTAGCCGCAAAAGTCACGGTTATTTCACGGGCTTATGGTGAGGACAGCGCGAACATGTGGATGTCGACGGGTTCTGACGGCTATACAATCAAAGCCTGCGAGAAGGATGCACCGGGTACGGATATAATCATCGAAATCAAAACGGACACGGATGATGAAGAGTATGAAAAATACCTAAAAGAGCATACTCTGCACAGTATTATAAGAAAATACTCCGATTATGTACGCTGGCCGATTTATATGGATGTCACAAAGAGCCGTCAGGTTGAAACCGACGAAACGGATAAGGACGGAAATAAGAAAAAGACCTGGGAGGATTACACTGAAACCGAGGTTATCAACAGCCGCATTCCGATTTGGCAGCGTGCAAAAAGCGAGGTTTCGGACGAGGAATGTGCCGAATTCTACAAAGAGAAGTTCTTTGACCAGACCGACCCTGTGGCAGTCCTCCGGGTATCGGCGGAGGGGTTGGTCAGTTATAATGCAATGCTGTTTATCCCCGGTGTCGCACCATATGACTACTTTTCACGCGAGTTTAAAGCCGGCTTGCAGTTGTACTCATCCGGCATCATGATTATGGAGCATTGCAGCGACCTTTTACCCGAGCATTTCCGCTTCGTACGGGGGGTTGTTGATTCGCAGGATTTCTCGCTGAATATATCGCGTGAGATGCTTCAGCATGACCGGCAGCTAAAGGTAATCAGGACAAATATCGAAAAGAGAGTTAAGGCTGAACTCAAAAAGCTGATGGATAATGACATGGAAAAATACGAGGCCTTTTATAAAGCCTTCGGTATCCAGCTTAAATATGGCATAGCCAACGGCTTTGGTGTAAATAAAGAGTTGCTTTCCGACCTAATTTTATTCTATTCATCAAAAGCTGAAAAGCTTATCCCTCTGGCAGAGTACGTGAAAAATATGCCTGAGGAGCAGAAATACATCTTTTATGCGGGCGGCGAGAGCATCGCGCTGCTGGATAAGCTTCCTCAGGCGGAGCAGGTCCGGGATAAAGGTTATGAGATTCTTTACCTGACCGATGAAATTGACGAGTTCGTTATCCGTATGCTTGGTAAGTTCGAAGAAAAGGATTTCCGTTCTGTTATTGACGGTGATTTGGAGCTTGAAAGCGACGAAGACAAAAAAGAAACCGAGCGGCAGGAAACGGAGAATAAGGATGTTTTGGAATTTGTCCGCGAAACGCTCGACGGCAAGGTCGCAGCCGTTCGTTTATCGCAAAAGCTTAAAAGCCATCCGGTTTGCCTTGCAGCACAAGGTGAGATAAGTCTGGAAATGGAGCGGTACTTTAAATCGATGCAAGGACAGCAAGGCGGAGGTATGTTCGGAGAAATGCGCGCAGAGCGCGTTCTTGAGTTGAATTCGGGTCATCCGTCTTTTGCGGCACTAAAGGACGCATTTGAAAACGATAAGGAGAAGGCGGCCAAATACGCAAACTTGCTGTACGGTCAAGCGTTGTTGACAGCCGGTGTCCCTCTTGAGGACCCATCGGAATTCTCAGAGCTTGTCAGCACACTTTTATTTAGTTAGAGAAAACAAGGAATCAGGTTATTTACTGAACTCCGGTGTAAAGGAGAAGTCAATTGGCACTTAAAAAAGCAACAGTTTCATTTATTATTATAGTTTCTTTGGTTGTTCCCCTTATTGGAGGTTTCTTGCCTGCTCAGGCCAACGGAGCATTGCCGCTGGCAGGCAAGGTCATTATTATGGAGCCGGGACATGGCACCGGTACCGACAACAGGGTTGGCAACTATAGCGAGCAGACGGCAATGCTCATCTTGGGGCGGAGCATAAGAACGCTTCTGGTATCACAAGGAGCCGAAGTAATTCTGACGCGCGACAGCAGTGCTACCGTGCCTTTGCCAAAAAGCTGCGCAATAATCAACAGACGGGCTTTGGAGGCTATCCGGGAAACGCGCAAAGAACCGGAAGAAATTGAAGAAATCAACGAGCTGATAGGGCTTATGCAGGGTATAATAGACGACCCTGCCGTAGAAGGCGCAAGGCTCATGAACTCGCCCTTCGACCCGACAAGAGAGATACACCCGGACCTGGCACGTGTTTTTGAGATTCAAAACGACCCTGTGATACGGGATAACTTCCTTGTAATTTCGTTGCATTCAAACGCATCCTCTTCCTCATCCGCCCGAGGTGCCGAGGTTTATTATATTTCACCTACCGAGTATTTTAACACCAGGACTTATTATGAGGGGTACTCGTTTTCCGCGCAGAGCAGAAGATTCGGAGACATCCTTCTCAATCACATCCGGCAAACCGGAATGCCCAGACGGACTCACGGCTTGAGAGCGCAGAACTATTTTGCTATACGTGAGCACAATGTCCCCGGGGTTCTTGCGGAGAACGGTTTTCACACAAATCCTACCGACCGCGCTATGTTATTGAATCCCTCATATCTCGAGAACCTTGCGACGGCATATGTTTATGCTATTGCTGAGTATTTTGGCGTGACGGTAAGCCTTCCCGCTCCTCCGCCTGTTCCTCCCCCCGGGTCTGTCTTTTATGATGTTCCGAATGACGCAGTTGCACTTGTTGCAATAAACTGGGCACAGGCAAACGGGATAGTTACCGGGGCAAATGGTATGTTTTATCCTACAGACCCGATGACCCGCGCTCAGTATGCTTTTGTGCTGTGGCGCTACTCCGGGAGACCTGCGCCCAGAGCGGGCGGAAGGTTCTCTGACGTCAGTCCTGCGCATATAGCATACTCGGCAATTACATGGGCAAGTGAGAACGGGATTGTTACCGGAACGGGTGATAACAGATTCATGCCCGAGGATAACATGACAAGGACGCAAATGGTTCTTATGATGTATCGATACAGCAGACTCCGGGGTAAGAGTCTCCGGGCGGATCCCAACTCGCTGAACTCTTTTTCGGACAGAAATCAGATAATACCCGCCGCGCAGGATGCAATGCGCTGGGGTGTAACAAACGGCTTGATAACCGGCAGGGACGACAGGTTAATACCTAATGATCCGGTCACCCGCGAGCAGGTCGTGCTGATACTGTACAGGTATGCTCACGGTATCGGGCGTTAGGTATAGTACAATTAATTATCTATAGCTTTGGAGGACGGAAGTGTTCAAAAAAAGGTTAATCTGCGTTGTGCTTATACTTGTAATGTTTGTTGCAGTATTTGCGGCAATGCCGGTTACAGCTCAAGCCGTCAGATATGGATTCCTGCAGGATAATCAACATCTAACGCCCGGGCAAAGAAATATCGTACTGCGGGCAAGGCAGGTTTACGAAATTGAGTGGACACCTGTTCACAATGTTATTCAATGGGGCGAGCGCGGTGTTTTCGATGCCGGCGTCACTGTTAAAGGGTTGCCTTACGGTATGCCAAACGAAGCAGATTATGTGCCGTTGCAAATGTCTTTTTCAGATTTTCTTGCCGCTGTTGATGATGGCGGCAGCCTTTTATACACATCGCGTGCAACCCGTACAAGAGTTGCACCGTATTATTCACTTGACTGCAGTGCGTTTATCTCCTGGGCCTGGGGGCTTAATACCAGGCACATGACCGGCGCTCTTTTTGGGGTTTCGAGAAACGTGGGTACCAGCTTGCGGCAAATTCAAGTTGGTGACGCTATAAACAAAAGAGGCATCCACGCTGTTTTAGTGACAGATATTCATTATGACAGCAACGGGAGCATATCGGCAATCGGCATTATGGAGCTTATTGCTCCTAAGGCGACATATACACTTTACGGGCATGGCGGCACACGTCCGCTAAGCGAGATAACAAGAAAGTATTTAAGTAACGGGTATTCCATACTTCGCTATAACAATCGCGAGAATGTCGTTTATGCACATGACTGCGCTGTGCCGATTGACGGCGATTACTGCATCTTATGTATAAGCAGCGAGCCTGTTTTTCGCGATGTGCCGGCTGCCGCTATTTCTTTTAACGCAGTTCAGTGGGCGCATTTTAAGCGTCTTGTTACAGGTTCTAATGATATGTTTTCTCCGGACGAAAACATGACCCGCGCTCAATTTGCGCTTGTGCTGTACCGTTATGCCGGGAGTCCGCCGGTCAGCTCGCCGGGGCGGTTTTTGGATGTGCCTGCGTCAAATGTCGCACACAGGGCTGTAACATGGGCGCACACAAACGGAATAGTCACAGGTTCAAACGGAAGGTTTCTGCCCGACGACAATATAACCAGAGAGCAGATGGCACTTATGCTGTTCCGCTACAACAGGCTTTACGGGGGGAATCTTTCATCAAGCACCGCAGCACTTAACCCGTTTTCGGACATAAGCGATGTTTCGGGCGCCGCGGTAGAGGCAATGCAATGGGCGGTTACTCACGGTTTGATGACCGGCAGGGGGAGCAGATTGTTGCCGGGTATTACCATAACGCGGGAGCAGGTCATATTGATTTTACACAGGTATGCATATAGTATAGGGCATAGGTAAATAAACGGAAAGGAATGGTCTTTATTATGAGGAAGTTTCTGTCACTGCCGCAGGAAAAGCAGAACAGGATTGTTGATGCGGCTATGAATTTATTTGGAGCTGTGGGCTATAAAAAGGCTTATATAAGCGAGATTGCGTCTGCAGCCGGTATCTCTAAGGCTCTTATTTTTCACTATTTCGGAAGCAAAAAGGACCTTTACTCCTATCTTGTTTACTACACCGGTAAAATTGTTATGACCGAGGCGCAGGAGAAAAGAGATATAGCCGGCAAGGATTTTTTCGACAGGGTTCTGGTCACAACACAGTTCAGGCTGTCAATAAAAAACCGCTACCCGGCTATGACCGCGTTTATTGAGAGTGTCTACAACGAGGATGAGCAGGAGGTAGCGGCGGATGTGCAGAGGCTTTTATCAATAGCCGGAGATATGCATTCGAGAGTCACGCTGGAGCCCTCTGAAAAGGGAAGTCTAAAGAGCGGAGTAGACCCTTTGCTGTTGGAAAGCCTCATGGAGAAGTACATGGAGGGCATCGTAGCCGGTTGGCATAAGGATGTTTTAATTGAGACCTTGATGCTTGAAGTCAAGGAATGTTTAAATATGCTGAAGGGTAATTTGTGTTAACATTGAATATAGTTTATATTTAAAACCTGCATAGGAGGTGTGACAATGAAAAAGAGACTTGTTAGTTTCATTCTGCTTTTATCAATCATATGCTCATTAGCCATCGCGCTGCCACAGCCTGTTGCTTCCGCTGCCAGTGTAAATGAAATGACGGGAGTGCTCCGCTCGGTATATGGCTTTAACACTACTATGGACAGAGCCGGTATGCTTAACGGGACTTTATCACTTCTCTCCATGTTTCCTGACGGAATGGTAAAGGAAATGACAGACGGGTACAGAGCGCGCGGTATCACTTCTACAATCCATGAAGAATATATTAACCCATGGGTCACCGGGCGTGCATCCATAACCTCAAGCCGCCTTACTATCACTCTCGCCGATTTGGAGGCGTTAATTCACGAGGTTGGTCATGCTATTGACTGGTACTTGGGGATGCTTGCCGGGCGCAGATGGATCAGTTCCGCACTTCCCAATTTTAATAACGGACATAGATATGGCGGGGAATACCATCCCGATGTATTTTCTACTCCGTACGGGTCAACAAGTTCTGCTGAGGACTTTGCGGAAATTGTAGATCAGTTGATATACTCGCCTGATTATGTACGCACCTTCATTCGCAGTAAACCAAATGCTCCGCTGACGCAGAAATACCACTTCGTTATGGACCGTATGGTCGAGGGGTTCAGGGTTTTACGCAGCAAAGAGAGTGCTTTCCCTAGAATTTTTATGGCCCCTCCGATTGTCTTTGCCGATGTACAGACCGGAAGCGTGGCAATAAACGCAATCAACTGGGCCAGCTCCAGCGGCATTGTCACAGGGCGTAACGACATGTTTTTTCCACAGGATAACATGACCCGCGAGCAGTATGCGCTGGTATTGTGGCGGTACTTGAGCAGGCCGTCGTCAGGTGCGGGTAGAGGGTTTGTTGATGTTTCTTCTTCGGATGTTGCGTTCGAAGCTATTAAATGGGCGAGCGAGAGCGGTATCGTTACCGGAAGAGGCGACAGGTTCCTTCCAAGAGATAATATGACGAGGGCGGAAATGATTCTTATGATGTACAGGGTCAGCAGGCTTTACGGGAAAAATCTCTCGTTTGACCCTTCCGCGCTAAACTCGTTTGGTGACAGAGGTCAAGTACCCGCCGCCGCCCGGGAAGCTATGCTCTGGGGTGTGACGCACGGCTTGATAACAGGAAGGGGGAACAATCTGCTGCCTAACGACCCTGTCACACGGGAGCAGGTCGTGCTGATTCTTTACAGATATGTCCATGGAATCGGCAGATAATATACAGTATCAAATACACCGGGGCGATGGTTTGCTGCAGTAACCATCGCCCCGTTATATTTTGAAATTTGAGTCGCTTCATGGATAGATCAGTACGCTACGCCCCAGACTACCATTGTGTCAGAGGGTTTGCCGCATATCGGGCAAGTATCCCCTGTACGCTCCTGTTCAAATGGTATACAGCGGGATGTCACGCCTGCTTCTTCTCTCATTTTCATCTCGCATTCCTGACTTCCGCACCACATTGACTTTATAAACCCGCCGTGCTCGTTGAATATTTCCTTCACTTCGTCAAGAGTTCCCGCTGTCCGGGTGTTTTTTACAAGATTATCTTTTGCACGTGTGTAAAGGTTTTGCTGTATCTCCTCAAGCAGTTCGTTTACACGGGTTTCAATTTCCGGCAGAGAGACAGCCTGCTTTTCCCCGGTGTCACGCCGCGCTGCTATGCATTGGTTATTTTCTATATCCTTCGGGCCTATCTCGATACGTAATGGTATGCCTTTCATTTCATGCTCGGCAAACTTCCATCCGGGGCTTTGCTCGCTCGCATCGATTTTTGTTCGCACTCCTGCGGCTTTCAACCGCTTAACAAGCTCCTCAGCTTTTTCGAGGACTCCCGGCTTGTGCATGGCTATAGGTATAACCACCGCTTGAACGGGCGCAATGCGCGGCGGCAGGTTCAGGCCGTTATTGTCGCCATGCGTCATTATAATCCCGCCGATTATACGTGTAGACAGCCCCCATGAGGTTTGGTGCGGGTAGGCAAGCTTATTGTCTTTGTCTGAAAACTGTATGTCAAATGCTCTTGTGAATCCGTCGCCGAAATAATGCGACGTCCCGCTTTGCAATGCTTTTTTATCGTGCATCATACATTCCACCGTGTATGTCGCTTCCGCTCCGGCGAATTTTTCCTTGTCGGTTTTCTTCCCTTTTACAACGGGCATGGCGAGATATTGCTCGCAAAGCTTCGCGTATACGTTCAGCATATTCTGGGTTTCTATCTTGGCTTCCTCCGCCGTGGCATGGATCGTATGTCCCTCCTGCCAAAGGAATTCCCTTCCGCGCAGGAACGGGCGGGTGCTTTTCTCCCAGCGCAGCACGCTGCACCACTGGTTGTACAGCATGGGCAGGTCACGCCATGATTCGACAACATGGCTCCAGTGCTCGCAAAACAGCACCTCCGATGTAGGCCTTATGCATAATCTTTCCGCCAGTTCTTCCGAGCCGCCATGTGTAACCCAGGCGACCTCGGGTGCGAATCCTTCAACGTGGTCTTTTTCCTTTTGCAAAAGACTCTCAGGTATAAGCATTGGCATAGATACGTTCTCATGCCCCAGCTCTTTAAACATGCGGTCGAGTTCTGTCTGGATGTTCTCCCACAAGGCAAAGGCATACGGTCGCATGATAAAAAATCCTTTGACACCGGAATAGTCGATAAGCTCCGCCTTGGTCACAATGTCTGTGAACCATTGTCCAAAATCGACATCCATATCGGTGATTTGCTCTACACTTTTTTCCTTTGCCATTTTTTATACCTCTCTTCGCGCTATAAATGATTGTGAACAGTAATCTTTTACTATTGTACACCTTGTGTCAAGTAAAAAGGTTTTTGACATTCATTTGCATTACTGCTATGATGGGCAGGAGTCTTTCAAGGGATAAACGCTATGAGTATAATAGATCAAATAATACATTTTTTGTCTGATTTTTCAGCAGTTATGCTTTTTCCGGTAATAACCGCTATTTTGTTATTCTTATTCTTTTACTACTATTCCAAAACCTTTCAACCGCAGCAGATTACAACAGAGTGGGTATTTATAAGAATCAACAATCCAGGGATAAGCTTCATCAATCAACGTTATCCTATGAGTAAGCGCGATGTTACGCCGCTTGTTATAATTACGTTGATTTTTACAATCCTGGCTGTTGTAAACCTCGGGAATACGGGTAAAGTCAATGTTCTGGAGGAGATAAGGAATCCGTCCGTAAATCGCACCCATATGAGCAATTTGTCCTTCGATGAGATATACTTCGTCAGGACTGCGGTCGAGCATCTGGAAAATGTAAATCCTTATGAGATTTCGCACCCTCCGCTAGGCAAGGAGATTATAGCAGCTTCAATAATAACCTTTGGTATGTCGCCGTTCGGTTGGCGCATGTTTGGTGCTATTTTCGGCGTTCTGATGCTTGTAGTTATATATATTTTCATAAAAAACATGTTCGGAAGAACTGTTATTGCAACGTGCGGCACATTGCTGCTCGGTTTTGATTTTATGCGCTTTGTTCAAACACGCATTGCCACCATCGACGCTTTTGTAGTGTTGTTTATTCTGCTTGCATACTTTTTTATGTACAGGCATATTACAACAAACCCGAATGCTCCGTTTCGCAAGAGTGTTTTGCCTCTTGCATTGTCCGGTTTGTTTTTCGGACTCAGTTTTGCGACAAAATGGACAGGTTTTTACGCCGGAGCCGGTCTTTTAATAATTTATATCATCCGCCTTGTTAAACTTTACTCATATTACGATTCCGCAAAAAAGAGCGGTTTTAGCATGTATTTGTTAAAAACGCTGCTTTCCTCCGTTCTTTTCTTTGTATTTATTCCTGCGGTTATTTATTATTTAACATATATACCGTACGGTCTTGCCAGAGGCTATACGCTCGAAGGAGGTATGCTGCTTAGTCGTGAGTTTTTTGATATTGTATGGGGTAATCAGGTTTTAATGTTTGATTATCACAGCCAGCTTGTTGCAGAGCATCCTTTCTCTTCAACATGGTGGCAGTGGATTCTTAATATACGGCCGATTCTTTATGTGCATGAGATTTCAGACTATACACAGGCAAGATTCGGCGCTTTCGGGAATCCTTTCGTTTGGTGGGGCGGCTTTCTTGCAATAGCGATGATGGCTGTCAGAGTGTTTACTCATCGCGACGGGAAGGCGTTGTTCATCCTTATCGGCTATCTCGCACAACTGCTTCCATGGGTTATGGTGACACGTATATTATTTGCATACCACTATTTCCCGAGTTCGTTGTTTCTAGTACTGGCACTCGCTCATGTTTTCAATACAATTGTAGAACGGTGGAAGGAATCCGGAAAATCCGCGATTTACGCTTATACTGCTGTCACCGGCTCACTTTTTGCATTATTTTATCCAATGCTCGCCGGAATGTTTTTACCTTTCTGGTATTTTAGCAGTCTGCTTAAGTGGTTTGCCTCGTGGCCGTTATAATATTGCCGAAAACTACATAATTGTTTTTCAGATTCAGGGGGTTATTGTATGATCGCTTTGGCTTGCGACCATAACGGGTTTGAGATTATCGCCGATATAAAGGACTTTCTCGAATCCGCCGGTTATGCATATAAGGACTTCGGGACTTTTTCACCCGAAAGCTGCGATTACCCTGCCGTGGCAATTCCTGCGGCAAATGCCATTAGAGACGGGATATGTCTTAATGGTATATTTATATGCGGAACCGGGATCGGTATATCTATTGCTGCAAACAAAACCCCGGGCATACGCGCCGCACTTTGTACAACAGTCAACATGGCGGAGATGGCCCGCAAGCATAATGACGCCAACGTTTTGGCACTCGGGGCTCGTGTAGTTGACACAGATTTGGCAATAGATATAATCAATGCATTCCTTACCTCAGAATTCAGCCATGAAGAAAAGCACCGCCGCCGCGTAGCGATGCTAAACGATTTAGACAGCATCCGAAAGGAATGAGCTTCCTATGCCTCGTTATGTACCAAAAACATATAACAACCGCCGTGTTCTCAGAATAATCCTGGGGACAGTTATAACAATAGCGTTATCGGCTGTAATTTTATTCCTGATTCTCTTTTTCCTCTTTCAACAGTATTTTATTGAAGGACAGCTTGAGCTCCCGTGGGAGTGAGAAGTAGCAATTTTATTTCAGGAAGCTCTCAAAATCGATCATATTCTCGTTTCGTCCCTCTGCTCTGAAATCGCGTCCGTAAAGTATTGACGCCCATCTTATCAGGGTGTTGAGAACCTCGGTTTGAACACCTGCCGCTTTTCCGGCACAGCTTGTCGGGACACAGCCGGTGAGAATATCTTCAAATATGTACCTCGTGTCAATATCTGTTGGCGCGAGTACTGTTTTATATGCCTCTGTATTCTGAATCTGCTCATAAAGGGAGTCGCCACGCGACCCGTAACACTCCTCCAGCCAGCGCCGGGCTGACGGCACTGCAACACCGTAGGCATTTGCAACCGTAACCCGCTCCAGGTCCATTTTTTCGAGGATTCCCGCAACAAGAGGGGAGATGCCCTGTACATAGAACTTAAAATCCTCTTTTGCTTCCACCCTTGTTATGTTCATAAGTATCGGCATCGGATGAAATATCATGCCAATGTTTGAGAATCCCGTATACAGGACGCTTTCCGCCAGGCTGTACATGCTGAATATCTCGTGCATGAGATTGAGCAGCTCAGTTGCATAAGAATTGTCATGAGCCGCCAGACGCACTACGTCCTTTATTTTATAAATCTGCGGCATACGCAACTTCGGGCAGCGGCATGTGAATGTAAATGTATCTGTTTCGCCCAGCATAATGTCCGCTTTACTGCCGCATTCCGACAGCACCTTTGAAAATGCGAGCGTTCCGAAGGTTCTGCCGGGGTTAAGCACCAAAGCCTGCCCGTTGACCAAATGAGGTGCCATCGCTCTGGCTACAATAGGGTGATATTGTGCCGGTGTTGTGACCATAATAAGCTCTGCATCCTTAACAACCGCACTCATGTCGGAGCTTATAAGTTCAACTTCGGTTTCTGCGTTTATTTCTCCGCTGATTACAAATTTAAAATCCGGAAACATATCAACGCGTTCCGCTTCCCTTGCATACAGTGCCACTGTGTATCCGAGATATGAGAAATAAGCAGCCATGGATTGTCCGCCGTTTCCTGAGCTAATCACTGCAATTTTCTTAATTTTCCCCATTTTTTCCACGCCTTTCTGTTGATATGTTTTCGTCTCTTAATCCATATTCACTGTTAGATTTACACAAGCCTCACACTACGTCACGCCTTGTTTTCCCTGTCAGTTTTGCAAGCCTTGTCCTTTCATCCATTGCATATCCGGCAGTGTCGGTTTTTTTTGTTCCCGCCGTTCTCCCGCTGTCCCATGCAAGGCATTTTCCATCTCTTACTCTCGTTTGCAACGTTCCCCGGAACTCACCGCCTTTAACAATATGCGGGGCATCAAGTATCCCGCGTTTAATGCAGTCCGACAAAACCGCCGCGTCCGCGAGCGGGTCGTCGCTTACATCTGAATATTCATCCTTTATAAAGCCCAGCAGGTAGTTCGCTTCACTGATCAGTTCGTCACGTCTCTCTTTAACAAGCGGATCACTCTGCGCATCTGCATTGCCGGAAAGCGTTGAACGCACAACACCCCTGACAATTTTACAGCTTTCAATAATAACCTCCGGTGTAGCCGCATGAAGGGCTTCGCTATAACCGACGACATGAATTATATGCGGCTTTACATTCATTTGCAAAGCCGTAGTTGCGGCAAGCTGCCCTTTGGCGATTGCATCATCACCGCTTAAGAAAGGAAGTCCGGCACGGGTTTGTCTGTATACGCGAAAATCATTGCCCGCAAGTGATTCTGTGAGCTCTATCTGCGCCAGCACCTTTGCAAGGTCCATTGAGAAGCTCAGCGAGTTTGGAATGTTGAACATATACTGTGAAATGTAGTCACTTACTCCGAGTTTTTTGGCATTATACGCGCTGATGTATGATGCGGCGACCGAGATTGTGTCGTGAGCGTCGCGCAATCCCCAATGATGCGGCTCGTTAAGTTCAACAGGGATGCCTTTCGGTCCGTACGGTCCGTTTTTACCGTGGAAAGCGATGAGTTCCTGCGCTTCCTCCATTGAGGTTTTAACAGGCCGGTCTCCCCTGCCGTCGAGTTCATTATACCAGCATAACGGAACAGCACACCATGCGTTTGCTATTGTTTTATTCAGCACCTCCGCCAGCCGGAGTACATCTGAGGTGCCGCTGTAGCATCGCATCAAAGGGTAGTTTCCGCATAATGAAGCCTCTTTGAGCCGGATGAATCCCTCTTCATCATAAACAGGCACTCCGCCTGCACCGTCCATCTCCGGTATACGTTCATTCGGACGGAAGAAGTATTGCTGCGTGTTTTGGTCTATACCCAGCGATATAACGTCCAAAACCCGCGAGTTTGCAATCTCGGTAATGCCGTTAAGCGTTTCATCGTAGGATGGCAGGCCGAAGTGATGCCTCAATAGTGGATATGGGGTTTTTTGAGCAAGCCGTCCGGTCAAATCGGCGGCAAACAGTTCTGCACTGCTTTTGTCGGGCATTTGCCCTGTTCTCAAAAATGTAATACTGTCGTCAATATCGTCCGTTCCATCGAAA
>Ga0123356_10001148_pt1 | contig 29281 bp, 20 predicted proteins | sample TergutEmb28metaG_2_FD_92546 | JGI IMG/M metagenome (GOLD analysis project Ga0123356, IMG submission 92546) | Embiratermes neotenicus P3 segment gut microbial communities from Petit-Saut dam, French Guiana - Emb289 P3 | ecosystem: Host-associated > Arthropoda: Insects > Digestive system > Gut ...
ACTACTGTTCTTGTCTGGGTCTCGTTTACGACCTTTGACAAAACTACTGTTCTTGTCTGGGTCTCGTTTACGACCTTTGACAAAACTACTGTTCTTGTCTGGGTCTCGTTTACGAGACCTAATATCCATTCGGGTTATTTTTTTGCCAGCGCCATGAGTCTTCGCAGCCTTGGCGGGTGGTTTTTTTTGCTGTCCATCCAAGTTCTGTCTTTGCTTTTTCTGTCGAAGCGTAGCTGACCGCCAGATCGCCGGGTCGGCGGGGTGCATTCTTTTTATTGATGACAACTCCTGTTGCTTCTTCGAAGGCCGAAATCATTTCAAGTACACTTACACCTTTTCCGGTGCCGAGATTAAAAATGCTGACACCCTTATGATCATTCAGATAATTTATTGCCGCCACATGACCTTCGGCAAGGTCAACAACATGGATGTAATCGCGGATGCCTGTTCCGTCTGGTGTATCCCAATCAGTACCGGCGATTTCCAAGACCGGCAGCCTCCCGATTGCGGTTTGTACAATTATGGGCATTAGATTGTTGGGTATACCTTGCGGGTCTTCTCCTATCCTGCCGCTTTCGTGTGCTCCGATAGGATTAAAATAACGTAACAGCACAGCAGACATACCCTCCGTTGCGTTGACCGTATCGGTCAGTATTTGTTCTATCATGTATTTAGTCCATCCGTAAGGATTTATACAGCCTCCGGTGACTGATGACTCTGTCAGCGGCATTTCATTTATTCCGTTATAAACAGTTGCGCTGGACGAAAAGATGATCTTATTAACGCCATGCTTTTTCATGGTATTGCACAATACAAGTGTCGAGTTCAGGTTGTTCTCGTAATACTCCAGCGGTTTTGATACAGATTCACCGACTGCTTTTAAACCTGCAAAATGAATCACACAATCGATGTTATATTTTCCGAATATCTTATCAAGCTGTCTTTCATCACGCACATCAGTCTCATAAAACTGAAAATCCCGCCCCGCAAGCTCCTTCACCCTCTTGACCGCCTCCGGTTTACTGTTAACAAAATTATCAACAGCAACAACATTGTACCCCTGATTCAACAATTCCAAAATCGTATGGGAACCAATAAACCCCGCTCCACCGGTAACAAATATCTTCATTCAAACACCAGGCACCTTCCATAACATTTTAATGGGGCTGTTGCAAAACGATACAACAGCCCTATTATACATTTTTATTTATTTTTTCGCAAGATACTTACGCATGTCGATAGATACCGCTATCAATATCAATCCGCCCTTGATTATGAACTGCAGGTCGGAAGATACTCCAAGCCATTGTAAGGCGACACTGATGATTTGCAAAAGTATGACACCTGTGACGATCCCGCTTATCTTACCGGTTCCGCCGGTGAAGGATACGCCGCCTATTACACATGCTGCGATGGCGTCGAGCTCTGCATTTACGCCGGTCGTCGGTCCGTTCGAACCTATACGTGACGCTTCGATAAATCCGGAGAATCCGTATAAAAGACCTGCGAAGGTAAAAATCAAGATCGTTGTCTTCATGACAGACACGCCGGACACATTTGCTGCCTCGGGATTTGCTCCGACCGCGTACATATTTTTACCGAGCGTGGTCTTATTCCATATAAACCAGGTGATCACCGTTGCCGCTATAGCAAAGAAAACATAATATGGTATCGGCGTATTTCCGATCATCACATTACCTTTAACGAACTCGTTATATTCAGCAGTCAGTCCGGATATGGGTCCGCCGCCGTTTCTTCCCAGCTGTACATACCACAGCACTACGCCGTACAGCATCAGCTGCGTGGCCAGTGTAACTATAAACGGATGGAGCTTGAAGTTTGCTACAAAGAAGCCGTTGAACACGCCGATCAGACCACCGACGACCATAACGAGAAGCATAACAACGATTATCGGAGGTGCAACCAGATCTGGGAACATCTTTGCGCTGTATTCGGCAAGAGGTTTTTGTAAAAGAGATGCACTGATACAGGCTGTCAGCCCAAGAGCTCTGCCCGCCGACAGGTCTGTTCCTGTCAGCACTATGATACCGCCGATACCAAGCGCAAGAAACAATGAAGAGCCGGTACGTCTGATGATATCTACCAGTGACGGAAATGACAAAAATGTGTTGGAGAACTCGTTTTGTATACTGTACGCCTGCACATATGCTACAAGACCGAAAATGATTATATATATAGCGTTTCTAACAAAAAAATCGCTCCACCATAATCGTTTTCCTTTCCCGTCCAGATCCAGATAACCTTCCCAACGAAGTGTGATCCCGTCAGACAGACGTGTGAATATATTATTGTCATTCATACTCTTCTCTCCCCGTAATATTGTTTACGCTGTTCATATCATGCACCATTCATCCGGTGTGATCAAACAAGAATCATATACCTGTATATTAAACCCGCTCAGCTGCAAGAGCCATTATTTCTTCCTGGCTGGTGCTTGTGCTGTCCACTACCCCGGTCAAATATCCGTTGGACATAACAAGGATCCTGTCGCAAACTCCAAGAAGCTCCGGCAGCTCACTGGACACCATGATAACAGCTTTACCTTCTTTAGCCAGGTTTATCATCAATTGATATATCTCATATTTTGCACCGACATCGATCCCTCTTGTAGGTTCGTCAAAAAGGTAAATATCCGGATCGGTCAACAGCCAGCGTCCCAGAATGACCTTCTGTTGATTTCCGCCGGAAAGAGACCTTATCTTTGTTAACTGGGTCGGTGTTTTGATTTTTAGCTTTTCGATAGCCCAGGCGGTATCTGATTTCATTTTTTTATTGCTGAGGAACAGACCTTTTACCTTGTATTTGCGTAGGCTTGCTATCGATGTATTTTCACGAATATTCAAAACGCTGAAAATACCGGTCATACGCCGTTCCTCAGTGAGCATAGCAAATCCGTTACGTTTTGCCTGTCTGGAGTTTCTGTTTTTAATAAGTTTTCCATTTTTGATTATTCTGCCTGATTTTTTTGTTGCAGTTCCGAAAATATTCTCGAGCATTTCTGTACGCCCCGCTCCAACCAGTCCGGCTACGCCAAGCAGTTCTCCGCGTCTCAGCTCAAAGGAAACATCATGAAGATTCTGATAAAGTGCCGAAAGTCCTTCGACCCGCAGCACTGTTTCGCCCGGGATGTTGTCCTTATGCGGATATACGCTGCTTAACTCTCTGCCTACCATTTGAGATATTATCTGTTCAATGGTCAATTCTGACGCAGGTGTTGTTGCAACAAGCTTTCCGTCACGCAAGACTGTGACTTCATCTGAGATCCTCAGGATCTCACTCATACGGTGAGATATGTATATGATCCCGCAACCCCTGTCGCGCAGGTTGAAGATTATACGGAAAAGATGGTCGACCTCGACTTCTGTAAGGGATGATGTCGGCTCATCAAGAACCAGTACCTTACTGTTGTAAGACACAGCTTTAGCGATCTCTACCATTTGTCTCTGAGAAACAGAAAGTGTTTTAATTATAGCCTTCGGGTTGATCGATGATATTCCCAGATCTTCAAATATTTTCAATGTCGACTGGTACATCTTGTGATGATTGATCCCGGTTATACCTATCGGGAACCTGCCAAGCCAGATGTTCTCCATGACGCTGCGGGTGTGGACCTGATTAAGCTCTTGATGCACCATTGCGACTCCGTTTTCCATCGCCTGTTTGGAACTGGTGAATCTGACCTTTTTCCCGTCGAGGTAAAACTCCCCGCTGTCTGCGGAGTAAAGCCCGAAAAGGCATTTCATAAGTGTGGACTTTCCTGCCCCGTTCTCACCCATCAGTGAGTGGATAGCACCCGGACGCAGATCAAAGCTTACATTGTCAAGAGCTTGAACACCCGGAAAAGCCTTACTTACATTTTCGATTTTAAGCAGATATTTACTCATGAAGTTATCTCCTAGGTTTCTGGTACACAAGATATCTCATATACGGGGATAGGCGGCCGCGCAACCGGCCGCCTTATCCGCCCGGTCATTTCCGGGGATTTGGGTTTAGCCGAATATTGCGTATGGTACGCGGATCTTTGCAACACCTGCGTCGATGTTCATACTTGAGGTATTCGCCATCAGATCTTCACCATTTGCTATGTTCTGAGCAAGACGAAGGATATAATCAGCCATTCCGACAGCATCCTGCAGGATCGTAGCTGTCATTTTGCCGTCTCTGATCGCGACCTGTGCAACGTCAGTAGCATCGACTCCGAATACCGGAATGTAGTTGTCAGCGCTTCCTGTGTTGAACCCTACTTCGTTCATAGCTTCTATCGCACCAAGAGCTGCATCATCGTTGTTTGCTATGATCAATTCGATGTTGCCGTCACCCAGCGGATTTGCTGTCATGGCGGTCCGCATCAGATCTGCTGCGGTCGCTGCCGACCAGTTTGCCATCAGGAAGTAGTTGCTGATGCCGTCATTTTCATATTGATTGCTTGTCTCATTTGCACGTGACGGTACAAGTATCGTGCCGCCGAGTAATTGATTTGCTGTCTGTACCGAGTAGAAGGTACGTCCCCAGGCTTCTGCGTTGCCGTGTTCACCGCGGAGCATGACATATTTTATCGTACCGTCGCCGTCCAGGTCAAATTTTGACAGGTTGTCACCTTCCTTAAGGAAATTGGCGATGGCTTCACCCTGCATAACACCTGCTTCATCTGCATCGGTTCCGACAAATGCAGCCCGGTCATATGCGTTGATAACAGAATCGCTGACTTCACGGTTGAAGAATATAATAGGAATTCCTGCATCTTTAGCCATATTCAAAATGTTCATGGCTGCTTCTTCAGAACCGGTCGTAACGATGTTTACTATTAACAGGTCTGTTCCCTGAGTAACGGCTGTTCTGACCATATCGGTCTGCTTAGCCTGGTCTTCCGTACAGTCATGGTGCGTAATGTTCAGGTCTTCCTTGCCTGCCGACTGTTCTATCATAGAATTACGTACGCTTGCAAGGTATGTATCGGCAAAGGTATACCAGAACACATCAACCTTGATAGGTCCGCCTGCTGCTCCGCTTGGCGGTGCACTTCCCCCGCTGAATATCGCATACGGGACGCGGATCTTTGCTACTCCCGAGTCGATATTAAAGCTGCCTGTGTTGGCCATCAGGTCGCTGCCTGCCGCAATGTTTTTCGCTAAAGCAACGATCGTTTTTGCCATACCTTCTGCATCCTGCAGGATCGTAGCTGTCATTTTTCCATCTCTGATCGCTACCTGTGCCACATCAGTTGCGTCAACGCCGAAGACAGGGATGTATCCGGCAGCGTCAGCCCCTGTGTTGAAACCGACTTCGTTCATCGCTTCAATTGCACCGAGAGCTGCATCGTCATTGTTTGCAATGATAAGTTCTATGGAGCCGTCGGTCAGAGAGTTTGCTGTCATAGCTGTACGCATCAGGTCTGCTGCTATAGCGGCTGACCAGTTTGCCATCAGGAAGTAATTGCTGATACCGTCATTATCGTACTGGTTGCTTGTTTCATTTGCCGGTGACGGAACAAGTACTGCTTTACCTTCCAGGAGTCTGTTTGCTTCCTGTACGGAGAACTTGGTGCGTCCGAAAGCTTCGGCATTACCATGCTCACCACGAAGCATTATGTACTTGATCTCTCCGTTGCCGTCAATGTCGAAACGGCTGAGATTATCACCCTGGAGCAGGAATTCTGCAATAGCTTGTCCCTGCATATAGCCGGCTTCATCTGCGTCTGTTCCTACGAATGCTGCTTTATCATACGAGTTGATAACAGCATCACTTACTTCGCGGTTGAAGAATATGATCGGTACATCTTCATCCTTTGCCATGTTCACAATGTTCATGGCTGCTTCTTCAGAACCTGTCGTAACGATGTTTACGATGAGCAGGTCTGTTCCCTGTGTGAGTGCGGTCCTTACCATTTCCGTCTGTCTTGCCTGATCCTCCTGGCAGTCGTGCATGGTCGCGTCGATGTTGTTTATGCCGGCAAACTCGGATACCAGAGCATTACGAACGCTGGTAAGATAAGTGTCGGCAAATGTATACCAGAATACATCGACTTTGATTGAGTCACCACTTTGTCCCTGCGATCCGCCTCCGCATGCAACGATCGTTGCAAGCATACAAACGGCGATCAAAATTGCGAAAAGTCTTTTCATTACATATCCTCCTATAAAGATTTATTCTAACGTTGCTTATTTTATAGGAATTGATATATGAATAAAATGTGAATTTCTACATAAAAACTTGATTTTTCTGCATAAATAAAATCTGCTGATCGATCGTGTATGGTTTTATCTGTTGATGTTCGAACTTATCTGTTGATAAAAAACTTTATCTACGGATAAAGTCGGCGACATTTTCCTGAGTTATTATACTGCCGTCAATATAAATGTAATGCCCACGCGAGATCGTGTATGGGAACTCAGCGAGATCTCTGTTATTTAGAATAAAATCCATCAAAGTAAGGACAGCGTCCGATTGTTTGATCGCATCATTATTTACTGTTCCATACAAAAGACCTTTTTCAATAGCTTCAAGACCCACTGCAGTACCGTCCACTCCTACGATCACAAATGGCTGCTCGCGAATACTTTTAGTCGTGGAAAATACGCCTTCATCAAGCAGATAATCTATAGCACCGAGAGCCATATCGTCGTTGTTAGAAAATACAAGCTCTATCTCATCCCTGTATTGGGTATACAACCGCCGCATCGCTTCATATCCGTCCCTGCGGTTCCAGTCAGCTACTTCGATCGCAAGCACTTCAACTGCAAAACCAAGTTCCTTAAGTCTTGCCACACAGTTGTCAGTGCGTTTTTCTGCATCCTGATGTCCTTGCTCACCTTTAAGGATCACCAGTTGTATAATACCATCGTCGTTTTTGTCAAACTCAGAGCCGGCAAAATCTTCGGTAAACAACCCAACGATCATTTCCGCCTGTTTTTTTCCCATACTGTCGGCATCTGCTCCAACGTAAAACGCGTTATGCCCGATAAGCGCATCCTCTGTCGGCTCACGGTTAAAAAATATGACCGGTATCCCCTCCAGCGCACATCTCTCGACGATCGAACTGCACGCCAGTCTGTCAACGGCATTTATCACAAACAGGTCAAAATCTTTTTCGATCAGCTCAACTATCTGTTGATTTTGGACCGACTGGGAGTTGCCTGCATCACGCACTTCAAAATCTACGCCTTCCGGCACCCGGGAGGTCATGTGATCCATCATTTCAGTAATGAACGTATCCCCTGATTTATATTTGAAAAAAGCTACCCTGTTCACACTTTGCCCGCAGCTGACAATAGTTGTGAGCAGCGAGATCAGGATCAGTAAGACAAATATTAGTCTGACTGTGTTGATTTTCATCCTTATGACCACCCCTTAATAATTTCGATGTTTAGTCATTTATCCAACGGTTCGGTAATAGTGATCGTTGTTCCCTCGTCAAGAACACTGACTATTTCCATTCCTGCGTTCCCGCTGAAATATATCATGACCCTTTGATATATATTTTTGAGTCCGACACTGCTGCTGAGTGCACTGTCTTCACTGCCGATGTTACCATCCTCGAAGGAACGATATATCGAGTCTATCATTTGCTGACGCATACCGTATCCATTATCGGAAACACTCAGCACAAGGCAATCATCAGCTATATGTGCGCTTATCCGGATATTCCCTTTGTCGATTTTGTTCTTTAATCCATGATAAATGCAGTTTTCCACTATAGGCTGCAGTATGAGCTTCATCGTATTTACTTCAAGGACTGCATCGTCAATATCAAACTCATAATCGAATGAATCGGCATACCGGATACTTTGGATGAGCAGATAGTTTCTTACATGCTCTATTTCATCCCGTACGGGTATCACTTCGCTGTCATTAGAGATACCAATGCGGAAAAGTCTGGCAAGTGCGACAACCATTTCACCTGCTTCGGTATTTTTGTTGTTTTCTATGAGCCACATGATCGAATCGAGCGTATTGTACAGAAAATGCGGATTTATCTGGTTTTGAAGCGCTTTCAGCTCACTTTTCCTTTGGGCGTTCTGCTCATCTATGACACGATCCATCAGTTCCCCGATTTTCCGCATCATCCGGTTAAATCGGCGGGTCAGTGCTTCAACCTCACCGGAAGCAATGAGTTCAACCTCCTCCATCCGGAAGTAATCTGATTTTTCTACCTTACGCATTGCAAGCTCAAGCTGCATCAGTGGCGTTGTGATCGCACGGGCAACCACGGTAAACAGTAATATCCCTATGATCAGTACTGCACCTGAGACCAGAAACATCGTTATCAGAAAGGTTCGTTCTGTTTCTACGATATTGTCGATGTTGATAAAAACACATATTCGCCATTTTGTATCTGACAATGTGTCGACATTTACAGCCATAGTGTATCCGCCGATAACTGCGGTCCGTGAGCCCAGCACGATTTCTCTTGCAAGTTTTATACCTTCCTGAGCAGCATCCGGTTCCGGTAATGATGTGTATACGATATCGTAATTTGAATCGATTATGGTAATATGTCCGCCTTCACCAAGGTTGGACTTATCAACAAGATCAATAAAGCTTTGGAAGCTTATTTCGATCAGAAGCACACCGGCTCTCTCTCCATTCTGATATCTTATGCGCTTACTGACGTTGACCTTGTATTCCTCGCTGCCAAACTCTGCGTATGGAGTTGAAAAGACGTGTACTGTCGGGTCGTTGATAGCTTCATAAAACCAGCTTGGGTCATCTTCATATATCGGCTCTCCGATCTCTCTGGCCGATGATGATACAAGGCAAAGACGCGTTTCGTAATCATAGATCGAGATCTTTATTATATCGTTTTTTAAATGTATGATCTGTCTCAGATATTCGGCAAACAGAGTTCTGTCCTGCCAGGTAGTAATGTCGAACCTGTCAATATCGGTCTGTATGATGTTTGAAGTGTCTATTATCCCGCGGATCGAATTCTCATAGTTATATACGATCTGTGTGCTCAACTCATTGGTCTGTGTATTTACTGCGTCTTCAATACCGGTCCGGAAACTGGAATATGTAGCTAAGAGGATCGATATCACAAGTATCAGTATTATAACCACACAAGCCGTGATGATTATAAAACCTACCGGCCTGGATCTGAATAATTTATTTATTCTGTTCATTCCTGAATTCCTTCGGCGGCATGCCTACATTTTTTTTGAAGCAATGACTGAAATAGTATGAATCATTATATCCGAGCTGCTCCGCAATATCGATGATTTTCAACGACGGGTTCGTCAGGAGTTCTTTTGCTTTTTTCATGCGCAGATCTGTAAGCATTTTCACAAAAGAGGTATTCAGCTTTTTCTTCAGAAGTGCACTTATATAACTGACCGAGAAATTTACTTCTCTTGCCAGTGTTTCAAAGCTTATTTCCGGGTCACAGAAGTGTGCTTCCATATATGATGTCACAAGACGTAAGTTACGCTCAACGGTATCAACGATAACGCCTTCGTTCAGAGAACGGATCATTCGCAGCATTTCTTTAAGGTAGTCATACACCTCGTCATCTGTTTTTATTTCAAACAGCCTCCGGTATATCACATCCGGTCCACCGCATCTTGCATAAAGTCCTTCAAGATCGTCACAACCCCGTATCAGCGCATTCAATATGCCGGTTGCGGCATAATAAAGTGAATTTCTTGAACTGCTGAGACTGCTTCTTATAAGATCGATCCTTTCAATACCGTCTTTTGTCGTTTGCGTATGCAGGATATATCCGATTTCCTTGATCATATTGTCATCGACAACGAACTCGGCAGCCGGTGATTGGAAGTTCTCAAAGAAAAACACTTTTCCTCCGCCCATAACACTTCTGTACTCAAGGGCGCGGTTTGCTTCCTTTACCATAGCCGAGAAGTTCCTGTTATCATGGAATATACTGCTCAAGCCTGCGCTTACAGGCATATTTGAAAATCGTCCGGCGCGTTGTGTAATACGTTCTATGCGCAGTTCAAGCTCTTTTGAATCGGGTTCTTTGTTGGACTTTAATATCAGGCACAGCTTCTCGTAACGGTTGAAGATATCATGATCATATAAGCCGTCAAATTCCTCGCTGACAGATTTACGGATCGATGAAAATGCTAGGTCGTAACGCTCCGGATCACCCTCCGGCAGCTCATCAAAGTCAAATAAGCACATAACGAAATACCGGTAATCAAGACTTATGTTGCTGCTGCTCAATCGCTGTTCAAATGCAGGTGTCACATCAGACATTTTTGACAAGCTGTAAAGCTCGTTTTCTCTTATGATCGGGAGATTTTCCTGATAGAAGGCTGATAGTTTGTTAAGGTTTGCACCTGTCAGAAACTCGTTGTCAAGTGATGCTTCAGCTTTTTTAAGGAGATCCCGGATATTCTCGATCGTGATCGGCTTGCTTATAAAGCCAATGACGCCAAGATTTGCCGCTTCTTTTGCATAGTCGAACTCACTGTAGCCTGTAATGATTATGATCTTTACGAGCGGATACACGTCTCGAACCATTTTTGACAGTTCTATGCCGTTTATATAAGGGATTTTTATATCTGTCAGGATCAGGTCGGGGTTGTCGGATATTATGCCGTCATACGCATCGATCCCGTTTTCATACTCTGCAACGACCTCAAAACCACATTCGGATTTTTTTATCAATCCGGCCAATCTCTGCCTGACATCACGTTCATCTTCGACAATAACAAGCTTATACATATTAATGAACATTCCTTTCGCAGTTATCTAGATCATATGGTGCCATAATACCATAATTTGTTGATTTATTATATAGCTTAGAGTATATTAAAAGTGATTTATTCCAACATCCGGTCCTGTGAGGTGCGATATGACAAAGCGTGTAAAGAAACTTCGTGAAGAAAGCTTAAATACAGAGCCTCGTATTTGTATAGAAAGAGCTTTGCTTGAAACAGAGGCTTATAAAATGCATGAGGGGCGGGTTTCCGTGCCTGAATTACGTGCGCTTGTTTTTAAGCATATGATGGAGAATAAAAAGCTATGGATCAGCGATGGTGAGCTTATAGTCGGTGAAAAAGGTGATGCACCTCAATCTGCACCGAGCTTTCCCGAAATATGCTGCCATACAATAGAAGACTTACGTGTTATGAATGAACGTGATCTTATTTATTTCCGTGTCTCTCCCGATGATTTTAAAGCGCAGGAAGAGATTATAATCCCATACTGGAAGGACCGTGCTTTACGCGACAGGCTTCTCGCTGCAATGACACCTGAATGGAGGCAGTGCTATGCTGCAGGCATTTTTACAGAATTTATGGAGCAGCGCGGACCGGGGCATACTGTCGGGTCAAGAAATATTTTCAATAAAGGTTTTTTGGAATACAAGCAGGAAATAGAAGATGCTGTAAATTCTCTTGATCGTTTATGTGATCCCGAAGCTCTCGCCAAGCGTGAGCAGCTTAATGCTATGAGCATTTGCTGCGATGGTATCATCTCTCTGGGACGGAGATATGCAGAGTACGCAAGAGAGCTTGCCGAAAAAGAGAGTGACAGTATGCGTCGCGATGAGCTGTTGAATATCGCAGCAAACTGTGATGTCGTTCCTGCATATAAACCGCAAACATATTGGCAAGCGCTGCAAATGTACTGGTTTGTCCATATCGGAGTCACATCCGAAATAAATCCCTGGGATGCTTACAGCCCCGGCAGGCTTGATCAGCATCTTTTCCCGTTCTACAGCAGCGATCTTGATTCAGGCGTTCTGGACAGCGGCAAGGCTTTGGAGCTTCTTGAATGTTTATGGGTCAAGTTCAACAATCAGCCTGCACCGCCTAAGGTCGGCGTGACATTAAAAGAAAGCAGTACGTATACCGACTTTGCCAACATAAACACCGGCGGCATCACAGAAGACGGCAGCGATGGTGTAAATGCTGTAAGCTACCTTATCCTCGATTGCATGGATGAAATGCGTCTGCTTCAGCCAAGCTCAAATGTCCAAATCAGTCGAAAGACTCCTCGCGAATTTTTACTGCGAGCTTGTGAGATATCCCGCAAGGGCTGGGGACAGCCTGCTTTCTATAACACAGATGCTATCGTACAAGAGCTGGTAAATGCCGGTAAATCGATCGAAGATGCAATGCTTGGCGGTTCAAGCGGATGTGTGGAGACCGGAGCTTTCGGCAACGAGGCATATATCCTTACCGGTTATTTTAATCTTCCGAAGATACTTGAAATAACTTTGAATAACGGATTCGATCCCGTCAGCGGCCGGCAGCTTGGTTTAAAAACAGGTGCTGCAGTTGATTTCACAGAATATCAACAGTTATTTGATGCATATATAAAGCAGATAGAGCATTTTGTCAGGATCAAGGTCGCCGGTTCAAATATCATCGAATCGTTTTATGCAAGGTATTTACCTGTGCCGTTTTTATCTATCATTACAAATGACTGTATAAAAAAAGGTAAAGATTATAACGCAGGCGGAGCTAGATACAACACAAGTTATCTTCAGGGTGTCGGTATCGGCAGCGTGACAGATTCACTTTCAGTGGTTAAATATGCAGTTTTTGATGAACAGATGTTTTCTATGGAACGCTTGATGGATGCTTTGGCAAGCAATTTTGAAGGCTTCGGCGATATCCCGGGTATCGTTAAAAATAAAGCTCCCAGATACGGTAACGATGATGATCGTGCCGATGAGATAATGCAGGCTGTTTTTAACGCTTATCACCGGATCGTGACCGGCCGTCCCAATACAAGAGGCGGGGAATTTCGTGTCAATATGCTGCCGACCACCTGTCATATCTACTTTGGTGAAGTGACCGGTGCGTTGCCTAACGGCAGGCTTGCCGGTAAGCCTTTATCTGAAGGGATTTCTCCGACTCAGGGAGCTGATGTGAATGGTCCCACAGCAGCACTGCATTCGGCTGCAAAGATGGACCAATTGAATACAGGCGGTACGCTGCTCAATCAGAAATTCACTCCTGGTGTTGTAGCCGGCGAAAAAGGTCTTGACGGCATGGCATGTCTGGTATCTGCATACTTTGAAATGGACGGGCATCACATACAATTCAACGTTGTCGACAGGCAGACACTGAGAGATGCACAAGAAAACCCTGATGAGTATAAAGACCTGATAGTAAGGGTTGCAGGCTATAGCGACCACTTCAGAAACCTGAGCAAAGCCCTTCAAGATGAGATAATCGACAGAACAGAGCACAAACCATAATATTTCATCAAGTTTTTCTCATGTTTACATATCAAGTATAGATTTTTTACGAATTTATGCTAAATTATTGCATATTTATTAAATATAGCTTGACCTGTGCAAAAAAAGCGTGTAAACTCAACTTAATCGTGAGCGAATAACAGACTCACGTTGCTCAATTTAATTCGATTTTTTGAATTAAACAAGAATATCAAAATGGAGGGAATAAAAATGAAAAGAATTCTTAGCGTGATCCTCGTACTGGTACTGGTGTTCGCAGTTGCGGCATGTGCCGTAGAAACACCGTCAGCAACACCACCTGCACCCGCACCTTCAACCCCGGCACCCGCAGACCCTGCAGCACCGACAGATCCTGCAGCACCGGCTGAACCTGCAGCACCCGCCGGACCGTTCCCCGGCAAAATCGCTATCGTAACAAACGATATCAGCCAAAATGAAGAAGAATTTCGCGGCGGCGAAGCAATTGCACTGAAATACGGCGAAGACAAAGTCGTCCACAGAGTTTGGCCGGCAATGTTTGCACAAGAGCCTGAAATGATGATCTCCGTCATGCAGGAACTGGCAGCCGACCCCGAGATCCGCGCTGTAATCATCAATCAAGCAGTTGTAGGTACAAATGCAGCTATCGACGCATTCCTTGCAATGCGTGATGATGATGTATTCATCGCAGTCGCATCCCCGGCAGAAGATCCGGCAGACTCAGCACTCAGAGCACATCTGCTTCTCGACCAGAACAACCCGGTGCGCGGTCAGACGATCGTCAACCAAGCCGTAGCAATGGGTGCAGAAAGAATAGCTCATATCTCTTTCCCGAGACACATGGGTGTTGCACTTCTTGCCACACGCCGTGACAACATGCGTGCAGCTGCTGAAAGAGCCGGCCTCGAGTTTATTGAGATCGTAGCTCCCGACCCGATGGGCGATGGCGGCATCCCCGCTACTCAGCTCTTTATTACACAAGACGTTCCCCGTCAGGTTGAAGCACTTGGTGCAGACACAGTGTTCTTTGCAACTAACTGTTCTATGATGACACCGCTTATTGAGCAGGTCGTACAAACAGGTGCAATGTTCGTTGAGCCTTGCTGCCCGTCACCATACCATGGATATCCGGTCGCTTTGGGATTGGAAGCATTCGTTCCCACAGGTGAAAAAGACGCTGCCGGTAATGAAATAATGGCATTGGTCGATCTTCCGGGACTGATCAGCTTAACTCAAGCTGCAGTTGCAGAACATAACATGACAGGACGTATTGCCGGATGGGCACTCCCCAACGGTATGTCAATGACTCAGATGGGCTTCTATTATGCAGTCGAATGGCTCAACGGCAACGTACCTCAGGAACACGGCAATATCGATATCAGTGTTCTCGGACCGATCGTTGAAAGATTCAGCGCAGAGCTCGGAATGCCCGGTGTTGGTATCAGACTGTCACGCCTTGTTATAGACGGTCGCGAAATCAGCCACTTCGTCCTGGGAATCGTTGACTCCTTTGTATACTAAAGCCGCTCCATAAACAAAGTTTGCTTCGTAAACAAAGTTTGCTTCGCAAACTCAGGGACAAAATAAGCATATAACGGACTGACGCCGCGAAACGGTTTTGTTTAGCCGTTTCGCGGCACTTCATATTACAAGCAATAATATTCAGAAGAGAGAGGATCATCTAAATGGAAGGCAACCTTCTCGAGTTCAAAAATGTATCCAAGAATTATGCAGATAACCGGGTGCTCAACGATATCAATATCAATATCCGGAAAGGAGAGATCCATGCCCTTGTAGGTGAAAACGGTGCCGGAAAGTCTACCCTGATGAATATTCTGTTTGGTATGCCGGTCATCCATACCACAGGCGGGTATGAAGGAACTGTAAGCATAGATGACGTACCTGTGAATATATTATCCCCGTTTGATGCTATGGCAAGAGGGATCGGTATGGTACATCAGGAATTTATGTTGATCCCGGGATTCACAATAACCGAAAATGTTAAACTTAACAGAGAGATCACTCATGAAAACTTACTAAATAAAATCATGAGCAGTGTTTTTGGCGAGCGAATGAAAACGATGGATTTCAAAACAATGAACAACGATGCGCGCAACGCGCTCGACAGGCTTGAAATGACCATTGACGAATTTGCCGTTGTCGCCGGTTTACCGATCGGATATATGCAGTTTGTAGAGATCGCCCGTGAGATCGATAAAACAAATACAAGACTCCTGGTTCTTGATGAACCGACCGCAGTCCTAGCCGAATCGGAAGCGGAAAACATGCTCAGAGCGATGCGTAAGCTGGCTGACGATGGAATAGCGATAATATTTATAAGTCATCGCCTGGACGAAATAATCAGCATATGCGACAGAGTGACTGTGCTTCGCGACGGTGAACTCGTTGTAACCAAAGATGTTAAAGACACAAATGTTGTTGAGATCGCAGAACTGATGATCGGTAAGAAAGTAAGCATCGACAGAGAAGAAGATTCCACCCGGGTATTGAGTGACGAAATAGTTCTCGAAATAAACAATCTGCGTGTAGCAATGCCGTCTGAACGTGTCAGAGGCGTTGATATCAAGGTCCGTAAAGGTGAGATATTCGGGATCGGCGGACTCGCCGGACAAGGCAAGCTCGGCATAGCAAACGGTGTGCTGGGTCTCTATGAAGCAAAAGGTGAGGTCATATTTGACGGAATGCAACTGCCGTTGAATAATACAAAACAAGTCCTCAAATCAGCAGTCGGTTTTGTCAGTGAAGACAGAAAAGGAGTCGGTCTGCTGCTGGATGAACCGATCGACGATAATATTGCATTTACCGATATGAGTGTGCACGGAAATTTCCTCAATGCCCTGAGACTTGCCGACAAAAAAGCGATAAGAGCAAACGCCAGGCAAATGATAAAGGACCTGGATATCCGCTGCACATCTGAAAAACAGCATACAGGCAGACTGAGCGGTGGTAATCAACAAAAAGTTTGTGTTGCCCGTGCTCTTACACAAAAACCCAAACTGTTGTTTGTATCAGAGCCGACTCGAGGCATCGACATCGGAGCGAAGAAACTGATCCTCGACCTTCTTCTCTCTTTGAGCAGAGATCAAGGGATGACTATCGTCATGACATCATCGGAACTCGCCGAACTTTGCAGTATATGCGATCAGATCGCTATAATATGTGAAGGAAGGGTTGCAGGGATCCTGCCGCCTGACGCAACTCCGGCAGAGTTTGGTTTGATGATGTCAGGACTTGGCGATATTGCTGAGAGTACACATATTTCAAATACCGGAGGTGAGGTGCAATAATGGAAAATTCCTTGAATGAAAACACCGGATTTGACTTAAGAAGCTTTATTAAGCGAGTCCCCGCAGCTCCATTCATCATAGGCGGATTTTGGATCATTATTCTGATCCTTGCCGCGATCCTCAACCAGCCCTGGGTCACACTTATATCCGACTCCTTTCAACGGTTTGCTATATGGGGGATGCTGGTTTTAGCAATGGTGCCATCCATTCAGTCCGGCACAGGACCCAACTTCGCGATACAAGTCGGGATATGCAGTGGTTTACTTGCAATGGTATTGGCTCTGGAATTTGGTTTTACCGGAATGTCATTCATTCTGGTGGCAGCTGTTATGGCACTTGTTTTCAGTTTGATACTGGGTTATTTATACGGAAAACTCATGAATGCTGTCAAAGGTTCTGAAATGGCGATCGCAACCTACACGGGTTTTGCGATCACCTTTGTATTTTATTTTATTTGGCTCGTCGTTCCTTTTACAAGTCCTTTTCTGGGTTATTTTATCGGAGAAGGTCTTCGTCCTACAATAGCGCTGGCACCGATAGGAGCTAACAGGATCCTGGATAATATTTTACAGTTTAGTGTATTTGGTCTTACGATACGTACCGGAACGATCCTGGTGTTTTTAGCTGCGTGTCTTTTCATGTGGATGTTTTTCCGGACAAAGACAGGTATATCGATCTCCGCAGTCGGCGCAAACCCTGTTTTTGCCAGAGCTGCAGGCTTGAATGTTGACAGAAGCAGGACTATTGCCAACATGCTCTCTACATCAGTCGCTGCTGTAGGCGTTGTTGTATACGCACAGAGCTTCGGGTTTATACAGGTGTATGACTTCCCCATGTGGATGGCTTTCCCTGCGGTCGCCGCTATACTGGTCGGCGGTGCGACCGCTCAACGGTCAAAGGTCATCCATGTAATTGTCGGCGCGTTTTTATTCCAGGGCTTGCTTACTACGGTACCTCCGGTATTTAATGCGCTCCTTCAAGGTGAAGATATGACAGATGCTGTCAGAATGGTTATCCAAAACGGTATCATTTTATATGCTCTGACCAAAATGAGGGGAGGTGCCAAGCAATGATCGAACGTGATTCAGGATTTAAAGACAGATTAGTAAAACTTTTAACAAACAACATTGTTACGATCATTTTCGCAGTTTTTGTTTTAGCAGGTTTTCTTGCATCTCCTTCGATTACCGCAAGCGGCTTGATCAATGAAGTAATGTCCCGCTTTTTCCGTAACGGACTGCTGGTCGTTGCGCTTATAATCCCCGTCATGGCAGGGCTCGGATTAAACTTCGGGATCGTTGTCGGCGCTCTTGCTGCCGTTCTTGCGATCATCCCGGTCCGTTATCTGGCAACCGTCCCCGTAGACGAGATGAGCGCATTCAGTGCATTTCTGCACAGCTTTCTGGTATTCGGCGACATACGCGGGCTTTTACTCTGTTTCTTGATTTCTCTGCCGATAGCACTATTGTTTGGCTACCTTACAGGTAAGCTGTATAACAGGACTCGCGGACAGGAAATGATCGCAGGTATTATCGTAAGTTTCTTTGCCGAAGGTATCTTGCTCATCATTGTTTTATTCGTAATAGGCGGGATAATCCCGGTTGCCCCGGCTCATCCAATGATCATACCTAGAGCAGTCGACGGTGTACCAGTCCCGGGCGTCGGCGTCCGGATGGCTTTTGAGATGGGAGTCCACCCGTCACATCCTGTCGCGGCGAGAGACCCGAATCATGTTGCGGGTCTTGCAAACTCACTTGACTTTATCTGGCAGGTCGAGTTTCTGATCGGATTGCTTGTGCTTGCTTTGGGTGTCCTTGCATTCACTGTTGTACGAAAGGTCAGGTCTAAGAAAAATCCGGCACTAAGAATGTCTAAGCCGGTATTCATTTTCAGATGTGTTCTGTGGGGTGCTTTTGTATTACTGGCGCTTCACGGTCTGCTGATCCCGGGTGGAGTGATTTTCCATTTCGCGAACTCCAGCCTTACGATTCCGGCATCACCGTTGTTTGGTGTCAACCGTATCCCGGTCGTTACAGGCCTGGTGATAGCGGCAGTTTGTCTGTTTACGTTTTACTTTACAAAAACAAAGTTGGGTCAGGACTGTCGAAGTGTAGGTCAGAGCCAACCGATCGCAAACGCATCGGGAATAAATGTTGACCGCACCAGGATCATTGCTACAATGATCTCTACTGTTCTGGGTGCATGGGGTATGATCGTGTTTTTACAGAACATGGGGCATGTCAATACTTATACTGCACACAGACAAATAGGAATGTTCTCTGTTGCCGCTTTGCTTGTCGGCGGAGCTACAGTGTCCAAGGCAGGAATCAAAAACGCCATGCTGGGTCTGCTTCTCTTCCATGCAATGTTTGTCGTTTCACCGGGTATGGGGCGTTTGATCTTCGGTGATGAACTGGTTGCTGAAGCTGTTCGATCATTTATGGTCTACGGCGTTATTGGACTCGCTCTGGGCTTGCACGTCTGGAAAACCCACAAGGCAGCAAGAGATAAAAACAGGCTGACTGACGAAGATGATGTGTTGCCGCCAAAGAGTGATCAAGCAAGCAATATCGACACCGGTGATAATCTTCAGAATGATGGAATAAGTGATGGATAGCAACTCATCGGGATCCCGTGTATTAAAAAGTGTAGCAAATGCCATCGTCGGAAAAGACGAAGTGATTTTACGTGTTTTTCTCGCGATGCTTGCACGAGGTCACATTTTGATCGAAGACATACCCGGTGTCGGTAAGACGACCCTTGCGATCGCATTTTCTAAAGCACTCACACTTGATTATAACCGCGTGCAGTTCACTCCTGATATTCTGCCGTCTGATTTGACCGGTTTTTCAATAATCAACAAAGACACCGGGAGTATGGAATATACTCCCGGTGCAGTCCTGTGCAATTTATTCCTGGCGGATGAACTCAACCGCGCCAACAGCCGTACACAATCTGCTCTTCTTGAGGTTATGGAGGAAGGTCAGGTGACTGTGGACGGCAACACATATTCAGTTCCTCAACCCTTTTTTGTCATTGCTACACAAAATCCTGTCGGCGCAGCAGGCACGCAACTGCTGCCGGACTCTCAAATGGATCGTTTTATGGTCCGCCTGACACTTGGTTATCCTCAGTATTCAGATGAAATGTCACTTGTAGAACGCAAGCAGGATTCAAATCTGCTTGACCTTGTCGAACCCATGCTGAAGAGCACTGAATTGGAATCGATGCGATGTGAGGTCGATAAGATCTATGTAGATAAGAAGCTTATCGGATATATTGTCGATTTGATTTCAGCTACACGTACTCATCCTTTGATCCATTTAGGTGCAAGTCCGCGCGCAACACTTGCATTGACAAGCATGTCAAAAGCTATGGCTTATTTACAAGGTCGTGATTACGTCATACCGGATGATATACCTCCGGTATTTCTTGACACACTTTCTCACAGATTGATCCTGAAGCCCGCAGCAGCCGGCGAAAACGCTACAACAGCCGGTATCTTGAGCGATATACTGACCCGTACAAAAGAACCACAAGTTCACGGCAGCAAATAGCTTGCGGTTTTGGAAAGGTGTGGTCATTGTTGTCATGTGGAAAAATCGGATCGTTTATATCATCGCTTTTACCGGAGCCGCTTTATTTCTCATACTTTACCCGCTCTGGTTTTCCCGATATTTAATGGTCGTGCTTCTGCTTCTGGCTCTTTTTGATCTGATCATTAGCTTGCCTCCGGTATTTTACAGCCAAATCACATTTTCTGCGTCAAAAACCTATGAACAGGGAGAGGCTGCAAGTCTGATCTTTACTGTATATAACAAAAAGCAGTTTAAAATCAGATACATAAAAATAAAGCTAAAATCTACCAGTGAAGAGCGTGTTTATAAGCGACGCTTTGTTATAAAATCGGAAAATGGAAGCCGGTGCGAGATGAAGATAGACTCTTCTCACAGCGGCGTTACTGTCTATGAAGCAAAACGGATTTGGATCGTAAGCTGTTTAGGGCTTTTTTGCTTTCCTGTCGATTTTAAGATGAGGATGCCTGTCCTGATAATGCCGGCTCCGATAAAACCGCAAAATTTAATTGCTTTACCGCAAGGTACACAGTTAAAACCAAAACCGGGAGGCGGTTTTTCCGATGAACATGACTTACGACCGTTCCGTTTTGGCGATCCCGTTAGAAACATTCATTGGAAGGTTTCTGCAAAACTGGATTCAGTTATCATTCGTGAACCACTTACTCCTATGTCTCAAAGCCGGTTGATCAGTGTCGGCAGGTGGAACGGACGATTTGAAAGGGACTTGATTTTAGGACGCTTACGGTGGGTTTCCGGATATCTGTCGAAATGGGATTTGATCCATTATGTTTGTCTTGAATTTAGCGGAACATGTGCGGAAGTCACTCAACCCATTGATTTGTATGAATATCTTTATCTGGGGCTTGATAAAAATGCGGAAAACACCCGGTATCATGTTCCGATACCTCATGGAATCGAGTGGGTTTATCGAATCGATGCTTTTGATAATGCAGAAAGTGAAATATGATAAAAAATAGATCTCAAGTTGTTTATGATATATCAAATGCCGAAGCGATAGTAAATTTCGTGTTGATTTTTACTTCGGTTTCCTGTACTTTTGGTGCGATCATAAGTGCATTTAGGTTTTCTGTTGATCCGTTGAACCTTTGTCTAATATGGATAATAGTGTCCCTGGCAGCAAGTTTTCTCATTAAATCCATTGGTTTTAAAGGATCGTTGATTTTACTTGCTCCTTTTATCCTGTTGCTGATTTTTCGGTTTAATGACATAACAGAAGCTGTTAAGTGGATAGTTTTTTATATCAGCAATGAATACAGCACCTGGCTTTTTGTTCCCGTTCTATTTGAATATGCGGATGTTACAGTCAGTCAGTTGACGATTTTCTACATTTTTGGGGGATCGATTCTTGTATTTCCTGTATCCTATGCGATTTGTATCCGGCGAAGCTTGTTTCTTATTATTTTATTTACAGCTCCGTTGATTTTGATCACGTTTGTTCACCAGTATAGTACGTCGAATCCTTTATTCCTGATCGGCTTGCTTGCTGTTTATATCACTGTTTTGTTCAAAAATTCCATAGTAGTCCCGGATTTCATAAAAAAGAGCTATTCCTTTTTTATATACATAGTTCTGGCAGTGACTCTATTAGGAATTGCTTATTTGATCGCACCTCAACAAAGCTATACCCGGGGCAGATTGGTAACATCACTTGATCATCATCTTCGCGGTCTTGCGACTCAAGCCGGTATCATAAAAATCAAAACCGGCATCGGATGGCCGTATGTAAGTGATGGCGTTTGGAGTTTTGATACAAACAATATCGATATTGCAAAAGCCGGTTCTCGTGTGATAACAGACGAAAGACTGCTGGAAGTGATCGCTTCAGAACCCGGGATTTTTTATCTTAAGGGTTATTCAATGCAGCGGTTTGACGGCAGCTCATGGTCGGTCAACACAAAGGATATTCAATTAACGGGAGAAAATGCAGCCGGTTTGATTCCTTTTATGATCGCAGAATCATTTTCCCGGACAAATCAAGACCCTTCGATCACGGAAGCAAACATTGTTATCCGTAATTTAGGTGACAGTACAGATAATACTTTTTATATGCCATATTACAGTTCCCTGGATACCCGGCAGGAAAGTACATTTCCGATAACATTTTTCCACGCGGATATAAGTATTCCGGATATGTACGGGCAGCTAGCTCCGGAATCACGTCCGGGCTTTGATCTATCTGAATATTCGGTGTCTGTGCATGACCGTGGTACTTATTTGCAAATAAATGAATCTACTGCAAACGGGTTAAGACAGATCGCCGCAGAAGCAGATTTTGACTTAACGGCAGACCGTGCCTCAATAGTCACTCAGGTTGCTTTGCATGTTTCAACATTGGGTCACTACACTTTGACTCCTCTTCTTATACCCGAGGATGAAGATTTTACTCTATACTTCCTGCAAAACTCACAACACGGTTACTGCATCCATTATGCGACCGCGGCAACTCTTATGTTACGCGCATTGGATATACCGGCACGCTTCGCTGTTGGTTTTGTTGCATCTGTATCTGAGAATGATATAGATCGGCCTGTTGAGATCACCGACGGTGACGCACATGCATGGGTTGAAGTTTTCTACGATGACTATGGATGGCTGCCTCTTGAAGTTACCCCTTTTTCTACAGGTGAAACCGGCTTTTTCCCCGGCAGACCTCAGGCCGGTGCTCTCCCTCTCCCTGCATCTGCAGCTATGGAGGATACGTTGGGTGATGGTCCGTTTATTTATGACGGTGCTGAAGAAAACTACGCCGAAAGTCCTCAAGCCGGCAGGTTGGACTTCCGGCATATAAACGGATATCTTTTGATTGGAATATTAATGACCGGTTGTTTGATCACTTTAATAATACGCCGGATCATTATTCTGATGATCCGTAAAAAACGATTTGAACAAGCAGACACAAACGCAGCTGTTATATATGCATGGGGTTTTCTGTTACGTTTCACCGGTCCGGGCAAACAATATTTGATATCAAGCACTATAAAAGATATCGCATACAAAGCCGGCTTCAGCCGCCACCGGCTGACTGAAAAAGAGCGCAGCAGAGTGACCGGATATGCAAGTATATTTATCAATGATGCATACCGGCAGCAAACTCGACCCGGTCGTTTTATTAAGAAATATATTATCGGACTCTAGTTTTCTGTATCGCACATATCGTGTCTGCAAATACACTTCGGCAAAACCTCAAGACGCACCTTGTCCATTGTTTGATTCAATGTATCGACCACCAGCATCCCCTCTGTATAAACCGGCATCCCGATTATATACTTCATCACCTCTATCGCCTGCAAAGTACCTAAAACACCCGGCGTTGTACCAATTACAGGGGTGAAGCAGGGGGACAGGTTTTGTGCTTCATTAGAAGCAGGGGGACGGTTCTTTTGCTTTTCTTTTATTCCGTCAGGGAATAGGCAGCGCAGGCAGGGGCTCTTCCCGGGGATGATCGTCATAAGCTGACCGTAGAATTCTCCTATCCCTGCATGTATAAGCGGCTTTTTTGCTTTTACACAAGCGTTGTTTAAGATGAATCTTGTCGCGAAATTATCAAGGCAATCTACAACGATGTCATACCCGGGGATGATTTTCTCAGCAAGATCTTCATCGATAAATCGATCATAAATGGTCACTTTCAGCTCAGGGTTTAAAGCGGTCAGGCGTTTTTGTGCAGCCTCTGTTTTTGACCTGCCAATGTCGTCCATAGTAAAAAGAATTTGGCGGTTTAGATTCGGTAACGAAACAATGTCGCCGTCACAAAGTCCTATTTTCCCAATGCCCATTGCCGTCAGATAGTACAATACTGGCGCTCCAAGTCCGCCGCAGCCGATCACAAGCACCGATGCAGAAGCAAGCTTTTGCTGCCCTTCTTCCCCCACCTCCTGCATCATGATCTGGCGTGAGTAGATTTCCTTTTGCCTATCGCTCAATCTCAATATGACCCACCTCGTTCTTGACCATTCTACTTCTGTGTATTACAATATCATAGTACAAATAAAATTACAAATCCAGGAGGTCTTTATATGAAGAAGCTTGTAGCGGAATCAGCCGGGTGTACGGGTTGCGGTGCTTGTGAGCTGGCTTGCTCCAAGGCTTTTTATAAAGAAGAGAATAGAGAAAAGAGCGCAGTACGTGTGACTGCCAACGAAAGTGGCGGTTTTGATATCGCTGTTTGTGACCAGTGCGGTGATTGTGTGTGGATGTGTTCCGCTGTCGCTTTATCAGAAGCTCCGAATGGTGTGATCCGTCTGGACAAAAAGGCTTGCGTCGGTTGTTTGATTTGTGTTGGTGAGTGCTTACGAAATTACTTCTTCTATACCGGCGATCTGCCGACTCCGTTTAAATGTTCGGCATGCGGTATATGTGTAAAAGCTTGCCCTGAAAACGTACTGGCTATCGAGGAGGGTGCATAATGCCTGAGAATGTATTAAAAGTCGAAAATGATTATCGGCATCATATTGCCGGGCGTGATGAGATTATGGCTATGAAGGCAAAGCATAGGGTTTTAGCTTCTTATAGCTTTGAACCGACAACGATTGAACGCGGGTATAACAGCCGCAGTCTTTATGTCAGTGTCGGTGGTGAGTATGATACTTCTGATCAGGACGTTTTGACCTCATCGGTCAATGGTAAAAACGGTGTTGTGATAGGTGAAAAAGCTGTTACAGAATTCATGAAAGAAAAGTTTACAGGAGGTAAGGGTTTCGATCTGTATCACCTTTGGAAATCTGTTAAGGAAGATACGCATTGGAACGCTCCGGAGAATAATATCGTTATATCTCCCGGTCCTCTTGCAGGAATAACACAATATCCGGGTGCGGGAAAATCTTTGGTTTGTTCTATATCTCCCCTGACGGGTTTGCCTTTTGACAGTAATGTCGGCGGGTTTTTCGGTCCTTTTCTCAAATTTGCCGGGTTTGATATATTAGAACTGCAAGGTAAGGCTGACGAAGATCTTATCATCTTTATTGACGGTAATGCCCATACTGTCAGAGTAGAAACTGCACCGGACGAAGCGATCGACAGCCATATCCTTTGTGAACAGCTTACTGAGATGTTTGCGGAAAACGAAGATGACAGGATGTGCATATCTGTTGTTGCAAGCGGCAGGGCTGCCGAGCATTCATATATCGGTTGTCTCAACTTCTCTTTCTTTGATAAGCGGCGTAATTGTGTACGTATCAAACAAGCCGGCCGCGGCGGTATCGGTGCTGTTTTCCGTCACAAAAGGATAAAAGCCGTTGTTGTCCGTTATCGTGGTGTGCATGGCGATTCAAACAACCCTGTCAAAAAGGATCTTATCAATGATGCCGGTGTGCGTTTGCACAAGGAGATGGCACATCTTGATACGAAGCAAAACAACATGCGTAAGATCGGCACGGCAAATATCATTGAGGTAATGGACAGGTATGATTTGCTGCCTACACACAACTTCCAGTTTGGATCTCATCCGGAAACGCCAAAGATATCGTCGAAGGTTTTTATTGAAAAATATGTAACACAAAACGTCCCCGACGGCTGTTGGTATGGCTGCTCAATGAGCTGTGCAAAAGCTGCCGATAATTTTCAGCTGCGTACCGGGGCATATAAAGGCAGCAAGGTTTGTGTCGACGGTCCCGAGTACGAAAACGCAGGTGGTTTAGGTTCCAATGTCGGATGCTTCGATCCTCATTGGATCCTCGAAGCTAACTTCTACTGCGACACATATGGCGTAGACACTATCTCGCACGGCACTATGACAGCTTTTGCTCAAGAATGTTATCAGCGCGGTTTATACAATCTTGATGATACAGAGGGTTTGGACATGCGTTGGGGCAACGGGTACAGCTTAAATGAATTGATGCATCAAATGACACGCGGCGAAGGGTTTGGTGCGATCGTCGGCAAAGGTATCCGGCAGATGAAACGTATTTTTGCAGAGCGTTTCGGCGCGGTCGCTCCCGGGTACAAACACATGCTCGACGGTCGCGCATGGCAAAGCATTGAAAAACCGGTAATTGATAAACCGATCCCGACTTCGTTTTTCAACAAGCATCTTGAAGACTGTAAGTTCTTGCAGGAGTCCGGTTATGATGATGAGAAAGTCCTGGACGAAATAAAAGGTACTTTATTGGAGAATGCAGGTGCAAACAATGATTCTGCTTTTATTGCACACCCTGTGCGCTGGGATAAAATAGAAGGAATTCCGACAATAAGCCGCGACGAAATAGTTGACTTCCCTGTTGGTAAACCATACTACAGCGATGATCCGGTTTGCCCTTACACAAACGGTCGCCCCTGGGTAAAAATGACTCCTGCGCAAGTCGCCGAGATGGAAGAATTCGGCATGGAGAATAAAGGTCTGGAATACTCAGAGTATTTAATGAAAGAATCACTGGCACAACAAGGCGGTTATGCACTTTGCAACAAGGGTCCGCAACATGACGAAGCATGGCTGATTTTTATGGACATGGTCAACAACCAGATCCCGACTTTTGAAGATAAAGCCGAAGCCCTGCACTATTTCCCTATGTTCCGCACATGGTTCGGGCTTCTCGGATTGTGCAAGCTTCCATGGAACGACGTTACGCCGGTAAATAATAAATACGAAAAAGAACCCGCAAAGTTCCCCGAGCATGTTCAAAATTACTTTGATATCTATGAAGGTGTAATGGGCTTCAGGCACAATGAAGCATCAATGGTGCGTCAAAGCGAGCGTGTCTATACATTCCAGCGTATATTTATCTTGCGCATGGGCAGCGGCAGACGTGAGCACGATATGCCCCCCATCCGCTCATTGGGACCGATCACTGTTGGTGAGTACCTCTCACGCGAAGAACGATACGATAAGCAATTGATCGAAAAAGTCGGCATCGATCCCGTTGGTATGTCCACAGAGGATAAGGTTGTTGCTATAATGGATCATCGTAAAGACCAGTTCAGACAACTGGTCGATGCGGTTTATAAGAGGCGCGGCTGGACTCCCGGAGGAATACCAAAGCTTGAAAAATTGATCGATATTGAAATGGATCTGCCGGAACTGGTAGCTGTTATCAGACCATACTTAAAAGAAGAAGGTTATTGGCCGACAGGTCCGGAGTTTGCAAAATACGAAGAGATGTAGTGTAAAGGTTTTGTATTATGGCTGAACAGTTCATTCAATTAAATAATCGCCCGTATCCTTATAAGGACGGGGCAACTATAGGTTCTTTGATGGCGGAAAACAATTTTGACTTTGCTGCTATCATCGTTAAGATCAACAGCGAGATAATTGAAGAGGACGATTGGCCGACAGCAGCAGTCGCTGCCGGGGATAATGTTGAAATCATCCATCTTTTCGGCGGAGGCTGACTCCTAACTCAGTTAAATGTTTTCCTATGTGTTTTTCGAGGGCGGCTATGTAGTCGCTTTCGTGTTTTTCCAGTGTTTGGTATATCCTGTCGCGAAATCGTGATGTTCCGTCTGCGTTTTTTGCTTTCAGGATCAATCCGTATGTAATATGAAGCACCTGGCGGGAATCGTCTTCGTCAAGATATTGAGGGAGGTTTTCGTCGGAAACTTTTTCCAAATCGGCTATTTTCGAAATATCACAAGTGATGTGATAATATTGCCGCGCTTCTGACAGATTCTCAAGTGCATAGACATGCATTTCACGATAAAGTGCCGGTTCTTTCTCAGCTATAACACGAACAGCTTCAAGCCAGTTTGTCCCTGCTGTTTTTAAATGATACCTGCCGCCTGTTACCCTTCCTATTATCGGGAAAACGGAAAATTTATCACTCCCTGAATGTACACTGACTTTATAACCGTTATTACCTGCGATATCAGCGTGGACAACAAGTTCTTTTTCAAACTGTCCTGTATCACCCATATAGTCGATGCCTTTTTGGAATTCACCGCAGAATCTCGGAGCCAGACTTACTATTTCTACACCGGCTTTTTTTAATGCTTCAGCAACAAAAAGGTGATCCTCCTGTGTTGTCACTGTTTGTGTCTCATCGATCGATAATTCAAAATCAACATCTCTGCTGCTTATGTGCTCGTGATATATATCTGCTGCAAACTTTACTACAGCATCCAGTCCTTGCGGGATGTGTTCGGAGCAATCGAGTGTGATCATTGTGTAACCGGATTCGAGTGCGTATTTTACCTCATCGTGAGTTTTAAGGTGGTCACCGTCTGCCCCATATCCTTTTTTGTAACCTTCTCGAAATACCGCCCACACAGCCGATGCCAAAACATCTTCATAAGTCCTGCCTGTCAGGTTCAACTCCCTGATCGACTGTTGTGCAAAGACCGGGAAGATATCGTAGTCACGGATCAGGCGAATATGTCCGGCTGTAGCTAAACCAAGTCTGTCACCAAGACCTATCGTCGTATCATACCCTTTGTGACTTTTCGGACGTGTAAAATCGAAAAGCTTCATAATGACTTTTGAGTTTTCGACCGAAAGCGGGAAGAACTTCTCATCGATATTTGTACCGGGATGATATCCGCTTTCAAAAAGCATAGTGTCGGGACCGGTTACAGACAGAAAATCACCTTTTTCTGTAGAAACCATGCAATAATTCGATTCCCCGTTCTTATTCCGCGAATCAGGATAAATATAAAGATCCATACGTCCTCCATGCAAAAAACTTTTTGAGTTATCATGAATGTGATTATAGCAAATTTTTACTAAGAATGATATTATTAATCAAAAATCGATCTAATTTAATTGCTTATATTTACTTAAATCAAAAACCAATATATTATTATTTTTTAGAACATTATTCATGTTGCAGAATACGCACCGTTATGATAGAATGCATTTCACACATTTTTATAGGGGGAGGGAATATCGTGATCAACGATAGCGCTGTGACTAAAGAGAAACTGTTGACTCTGACTGATATCGATCCGGCAGCGATCGAAGGTATGACAAAGAGTCAGCTTTCTGCTTTTGTTCAGGCATTAAATGTTACAGCCGCCGCCTTTCCTTTACAAAAAGAAGAACTGCTGCATGCTTTTTCAGAAATGGATTACCCTACAGTTTTCCAATGGCTTGAAATAATCAGCAGCAGTTTATCACAAATGCATGCAGATGAGCTTGCAAATGAATGCGAAAAACACATAAACCTCAATAAGGATTTAAGCAACGTAAGACATGTAAGGGTAAAGGTTTTCATAGATTATTTTATACCGACATTAGACCTTTTCTTCTCAGATGTCCATCAGGTTCTTGAGGATCT
>Ga0123356_10001149_pt1 | contig 29280 bp, 25 predicted proteins | sample TergutEmb28metaG_2_FD_92546 | JGI IMG/M metagenome (GOLD analysis project Ga0123356, IMG submission 92546) | Embiratermes neotenicus P3 segment gut microbial communities from Petit-Saut dam, French Guiana - Emb289 P3 | ecosystem: Host-associated > Arthropoda: Insects > Digestive system > Gut ...
CAACCGACGGTGGATTTACCGCAGATTGTGAAGTTACTGTTACAGCATTCCCAATATTTGAAGAAGGCAGCACTACCAAGTTAAATTTGGAAAATCTTCCTTATTCAAGTGTAAGCAATATTGCTGCACCTGCTAAAATAACCAATTATTTATTAACTGTACCTGATACTCATTTCTTACGTGTAGTTATTACAAACACGCAACCTGCCAGCCCTACCCCTAGTGCTACCGTTGCATTCATTGGAGCTGGTGGTAGTTCACCCGGAAGATATGAACTTCTTACAAGAACACATAATACTTCTTCTGCAAAATCACCATTTGTAAGTTATGTAAGACCACTTGAAGGTGCTACTGTTATTTTGGGACAAGGTCATATTGATATTCCAATGTCTCAAATTAAAGCTAATATAGCAGCTCAAACAGGGGACAATATAAATCAGTTCCGTTTTCAAATAGCAAGTGAAAACCGCGGAACAATTGACGCCATGTATGTACTTGCTCCTTGTGCTGGCAGCGGAAACTGTTGTACACCTACTTGTTTGACAGCTAATCCATGTATGTGCGCAGGCTGTTTTAAAGACGGACCAGGCACTGATGCTGTAAGAGATCAGCCGCACACATTCTGCGTTTGCTGTGCACCAGCACCTTTTATTACTATTGGCACACAACCTGCAAACAGGACTGTTGAGCCCGGTTACACAGGCGTAACATTAACAGTTGCAGCTACTCTTAACCACCCATCTGACCCTGAGCATGTTCTTTTTTACCAGTGGTACAGTAATGCAACTAATACCATTGATGGGGGAACTCAAGTAGGAACAAATAGCACAACCTTTAATATACCTGATGGTTCAACAGTAGGTCACGAAATATTTTACTATGTTGTTATTTCTGCACCAAATGCAGTCACTGTAGCTTCTAACGTAGTTAGATTTGCTGTAGAAGAAACATTTACTCCTACTAGGGTATGGCAGTTATCTGACGCGATTGGTTCCTTACCTGACGGTTTTATGCTCGCAGGAACTAATGTAGCTAGAGATGGTGTTATGGGAATGATATCGCCTTTCCGTGCTAATTCTCGTACCTACTCAAATAATTTACCTATCGTGCGGGTAAACGGCGAAGCCAAAAGTTTATTCTTTTATAGCGATAACAATAGTCAAGGTCTTAACATAGATATTTCTTCTGCTAACGGTGGTTTAAATTTAAAAACACAAGATAGAATTTACGAAATACGATTAACTGGTTCCTTTGCCGGTACTTTCACCGCTCCTACCACTTCAGGTTTTGTTGGTGCTGACAATGCCGACTCAACTCGATTTGCAGCTTTCACAGTTGCAAATGGTGGGACACTTGTGTTTAGTAATACTCCTACTGGTCCTGCTCCTGCTGGTTCAAGAATTCGTTTCCGATTTCAAGGTACTGGCGGATCTGATAGAGATGCAATAGTATCAGCAGGTGATAATCCTACCATGATCGATTTTGATGGTACGAATACAGGCTTCAATTTTACAAGGACATTGATAGCAACAACTGCAAACCCCACTGGTGAGACTGATCATATTCGCCTCAATCTTAATAGTAGTACTGGTTCGTTTGCGGCATTTGGAATTCTTATCGACACATTCGAAATCTGGGACATGGGTCCTAGACCGTAATTTCTTAATTTAGTAAACCAGCGCCTAAGAAATAGGCGCTGGTTTTTTTTTAAGAAAAACCACATTCGATATCGAAGCATAATTCCTTTGTGCCCTTATTCGCCTTTGTGGTTAAAAAATATGTTTTTTAAAAAGAGGGAAAAGAATGAAAAAAAAACTTTTACTTTTAATTCCTGCCGCGCTTATTTTCTCGTTATTATTTTTCAGTTGTCCTGAGGCCGGCAGTAAAGCAATAGAAACAAAAGAAACAGTATTGTTCGAAAACGGCGAATGGACTTCCACAGCCGGCGGAGACGGTAATGTTGAAGTCGGCGCTGATGTGCACGAAGGCACACCAGGCGGAATAATGTTTGAATTTGCTTCGCCTATAAATGCTACAGGGTATGACAGGTTTATCATCGTATTTAAAACCGCGCCCGACATGGATCACTGGGACGGCGGTGAATTACAATCACATGATCGGTCTACCGGCTGGGTCGAAGGCGTATGGAGTGCTTCTGCAAGAACAGCTACCTTAAAATTTAGCGCTCAAGGTCAAGAGTATGATCCTTCAAAACCTTTTAACCCTGCAATATTAAGCAAAGTAATCTTTAAAGGCGGCGGACCAACCGATAATGATCCGATATGGACAATGGATGATATCGAAAAAGTCGCTATTGCAACAGTTGTCGGCGGTTTTTGCGATATTTGTTTTTATGAACCATGCAAATGTGATGACCTATGCTGGAGATGCGGTTTTGACCTTAAACCTGATCGTTGTATTTGTATGTGCGGATCATGCGGTCAAAAAGTATGTTCGACAACGCCTCCAGTGCTTCCTTCTTACTATCCTGCGCTTCCGGATGGAGCAGTATGGCTTGGATGTTATGAAGAAGATTCAGATATTCAATTTAGATGGATTATCAGCTCTGACATTAAAAAGCGTATACAAGACGGCGAGCTAAATAAACTTATTCTTTATGTAGATGCCGATGCAATAGGCACAAATACAACTCCTGCTGGCAGAGTAGGCACTGTTGTTATGGCAATTAATGCTACAAGAACAAGCAGCGCCGGCACATGGCAGACTCAGTCTCCTGCATTTAATTATACAGGTGTGCAAGCTAACCCCACAAACATTAAAAATACAGGGCCTCTTACATATTATCTGAATCATAGTCCTGAATATGACTCTATTAATTGGGCTGCAAGCGCTATGTTCCAGATTTATATACAATGTACAGCTTCTCAGGGACGTATAGAAGGCTTGCACTTTATCGCGGGCTTCCTTGCTTATGATTCTGACGCTCCTCAAGCTTGTGAAGACTGTGAAAAAATTATCTGTATTTGTGATAAACCTCGTCCGTATGAGTTAGGTGGATCAGTTGGTAATAGATGGACATGGGATAATCCCGCTTCTTCACCTCAACTAGGACACCAGTTTGGAACAGCATGGGGAGATCCAAGTTTTACTTCCTTTAGTCGATCCAGATACATGGTATTTGAAGTGCTGTCTAACAATGCAACTCATGTACCCGGTTTAAGAATAATTTTCCTTGGTTCACCCTCGGGAAGCACTCATTCAGGCAACACAATCTACTCCCGAACGACACCTTTTATTAATCCATTAAATTCTACATATTATGTCGTTATTGAACTTGAAAGAATTACGCAAACAAATTCTGTGAATGCTAGCGGTACCGGAGTATCAGCATGGGATCAAATAAAAGCGGGAACTTTCGCAAGATTTTATTTACAGGATGGATGGCAAGCCAGAGTGCAAAATGTATGGCTTCTGGATACGCTTGTTAATGAAAACCCGTCCGATAAAACTGTTTTAACACCGGGTGCAGGTTGGACATGGACTTCTAGCGGCGGTGGCAGTGAAGTACCATCCATGAATCCTGTTCCAAATGATCACATCCCGCTAACAAGAGACCTTCCAGCATTTGTCACAGCAGACAGAGCCTCTCTGGGCTTGGACTAATAGGAGTAAACTATGAAGAAATATTTATTTGGTTTTTTAGCATTATTGCTCGTCTTTCCGTTTATTCTTGTAAGCTGTCCCGTTGAAGAAGAAGATATTCCTCTCCTCGGTTATCAGCCTACAGCTGAAGGGTATACAGTTCCTTATGAGGGTATAATCTGGACAGGTCCTTCGCAATACGGGCAATACAAAGCAAGTTTGCATGTGCACTCATTGAATTCTGACGGCTCGAATACACAAGCCGAGATGATTGAACAGTATTATTCGTTAGATTTCGACATACTTGGTATGACCGAGCACAATTACGGAAGAAATGCAGCAGGTTCAGATATGTTGTCATTTCCGTTTACCAAAGACTGGGTTTCACATAATAGAGGGTCTAGAGAAGTACCATTGACACCGGAAAGGTATGCAGAGATTAGCACAGGTGTTGACAGAGAAGGAAGAAAATTGCTTGCAATTCCCAACACAAGCGAAATCGCTGTTTATCCTGACGAAGCAAACATTTTCTTTTTTCCGCACGAATGGCATGCTTCTGTATCGGGCGGCGTTATTGGCGGTGCGCATATCAGAAACCCTATCGGTTTGAACAACTTGTTTAGTGTAGTTGAAGAATTTGTAAACCCCGGTTCAAATCTCCGCGCTATTGGTTTTATTAACCATCCGGGTCGTACAACAGGCGGAACCGGCAGATTTACTCAATCTGGAATTGACAGATCCAGAGAAAGAGGCTGGGTTAATATGTACGCAGCTATCTTTAACAGGTATTCATCCTGTTTAGGTTTCGAAATCGTCAACAGAGGAAACGATAATGATTCATTGAATGACAGGATTCTTTGGGACAGCGTTTTAACACAGGTTGTTAAGCACGGTAAAAGAAATGTATGGGGTTTTGCAAATGATGACGCTCATAGTACTACCGCAGCAGGGCATGCATGGAATGTTTTTATAATGGCAGAAAATACTGTAGAAGCTTTCCATGAAGCCATGGTAAAAGGAAACTTTTATGCGGTTGCCAGACGGGCACGCCGGGAACTTGGCGACACTTTCTACGGAGGCGTTCCGGGTGCAAGTGCTACTGTTCCTGCAGCTCATTTGAGAGAATGGCCTCAACTTACAGGAGTACAATACATGAATCGCGGTCAAAGTAATCTCAGAATCATACTTACAACAAGAAATTCTAATACCGTAAATTGGATTTCTGACGGAAAAGTCATAGTAGGCACAAATGGGCAGCCTGTAAACAACAGCACTTTAGCTTTTGCTACCTATAGCGATCAGATTGGTTCTTATGTAAGAGCCAACATTATCGGCCCCGGCGGAATTGCTTTTACACAGCCTTTCCCTGTAAAGGAACTTAGAGGAAATTAACAAAAAGCTTTTAACGAATAAGTGTATTTGTTAAAGCAAAAAAAAGAGCCGGGCCGCAAAAGCGCACCGGCTCTTTTTTTGTGTATGTGGGGTGGGGTGGCTATAGCAGTTTAGCGATTTCGTCTAAGGAGAGGCCTGTGATTTCACTCACAAATTCAGGGGTGGAACCCTTAGCCAAAGCGTTGCGAGCGATGGTTCTATCCTTCTCGGCAACAATAACCTGCCACTTTTTGTCAGAACGTTCCTCGCCTCGCTTTTCACCTCTTTTCTCACCTCTTTTCTCTCCTCTTTTCTCTCCTCTTTTCTCACCTCGTTCCTCTATTCTCTTAAGAGTCATCATGTTCGAATACATGTCCATCTCAAATTTCTTCTGGCTGCGAAAAATAGCTCTTTCTTTTTCGTCCTGGCTTATTTCCTGTAATATTGTAGCTGCCATACCTATCTCCTCTTTCTCCTTTATTATAGCATTGATTTTGTCCCTTTGCAAAGTGTCAGGAGCAAATCTCAAAAATAACAGCCATTTTTCAAACGCTGTAAGTTGTTCTACAGGCCTTTCCAGTATATCGTTTAGCTTGCTTAACTCGATGATAATTTGGTTTATCTGGTTGGTAAACACCCTTCCTTCTTTATCGCGCAGCGTAAATCGGCTGACAAAATCAGGATGTCTGCTGAATACCGGATGAGAAGTAAAAGTAACTTGATACGTTTTAACCAATTTGAAGTATTCTTTTCCTCTGGATTTTTGTGAAGAATGCAGGTCTGTCAGAAAATAAGTACATTTGTTTATAAAGTTCCTTCTTTTGTTTCCGGTTTCGAAAATCGGTGTAGAGTGCATTTCAACTTCTACCTGATCTCCGTTTTCGATCGTACAGTTTACATCAAAGCGCTGTCCTTTCTCTTCGGTATCCGATTTTGGCAGTTCGACATTTCGTATTTGTACATCTGTCACTTTCTGCTCGATCACCGCCGATATGATGTCGATGAGGACACGTTTTGCATCGTTGTGAGTAAGCAGCACCTTAAAAATCCTGTCGTCAGAAGGCGGCAGGATATCTGCGTCCTTGGCAAGTAATTGCCCTTTTAATTCAGCCATATAGTTCTCCTTCGGGTCTTGCCCGAAACAGTGTTTTTCATACACTGTTTTTAAGTTTGATATCAGACACAAATCTGACACCTATATATGGCGTGAAAGTGCTGTTTTGCTTTAGTGAAAATGAAGTTTTTTTGAAAAAAATTGAAAAAAGTGAGGAAAATCATGGTTTTTTCCGCGAAAATCCCTTCGGGCTTCGTCCGCGGACAATTCTTTTCTGTTCTTAATACAAAAAAAGCCCCATCCTAACGGACGGGACTTTTTTTTCTGCCCAGAAGAAGACTCGAACTTCCATACCCTTGCGAGCACTAGTACCTGAAACTAGCGTGTCTACCAATTCCACCATCTGGGCTTATAACTCAGTTTATCCATAATCCTGACAAAGATCAACTTATTACCGTTTCCAGTGCTACTTCCATCATTCTTGTAAAGGTTGTTTGCCGTTCTTCGGAAGAGGTGCTTTCTCCTGTAATCATGCTGTCGGAGATTGTCAGAATACCAAGAGCTTCACGGCCGTATTTGGCGGCAAGGGTATACAATTCGGCGCATTCCATTTCCAGGGCAAGACAGCCGAACTTGGCCCAAAGTTTCCATTCTTCGGGGTCTTCGGTATAAAACATATCAGATGATACTACAGCTCCTGCTTTTGGCTGCCATCCTTTTGCAATGGCGATGTCCCAGGCAGTTCTTAATAATGAAAAAGACGCCGTGGGGGCAAAACTTCTGCCGCCAAAACGGATTTTATTGGCACTGGAGTCTGTACAGGCGGACATGGCAAAAACCAGATCGCGTAAACGCACATCTTTATGAAGAGAACCTGCAGTCCCAATGCGAATCGCTCTTTTTACCCCATATTCCCTGAATAGTTCATTTGCATAAATCGATATAGAAGGTACTCCCATTCCTGTTCCCTGAACAGAAACTTTTTTCCCCTTGTAGGTTCCGGTAAAACCCAGCATATTTCGAACCGCTGTATATTGAATCGGGTTTTCCAGGAAATTTTCCGCAACAAACTTGGCGCGTAATGGGTCTCCGGGCAGTAATACAACCTCAGCTATCTCCCCATCCTTGGCTGCAATATGTATAGACATCGTATCCTTCCTTCTTATATGATTATACCTAATACAGGCAATTAGTCTAGGAGATAAAAATGAAAAAAAATATACTAAAGTTATCTGCTTTTATTTTGGTCTTATCGATAATATTGATTTTTGGCATAAATTCGGGCGCACAGGACGCGGCACCTGCAGGCGATCGGGTAGATATGATGACATTGCCGCCCATGAAAGATCAATTTAGTAATTATTTTTTGATTGGCAATATTTTTAATCCCGGCGATGTTAGCACTGCAGAAGTAACAAATGCGCGGCTCACTCGTCATTACAATGTACTCTCGGCCGAAAACGATATGAAACCGGATAAAATAAATCCGGCTCGCGGAAGATATAATTTTACAACAGCGGATCGTATGGTAAATGCCGCCAGAGCGTCAGGTTTTCAGGTTGTGGGACACACTCTTTTATGGCATAGCCAGATACCGCAATGGCACGATACATTGCGCAGAAACAATACTTCGCCGGAATTAGCGCTTCAATATATGAAGGAATATATTACCGATGTAGTAACTCACTTTAGGGGCAGAATTTACGCCTGGGACGTAATAAATGAAGCTTTCCCGGATGGAAATTACACAAATAGCTGGCGAACTTCGATTCGTGCAGACAGAGCCGAAGGAAACCCCTGGTTCATGAAAATTGGCGCAGATTTTGTGTACGAGGCCTTTTTAGCCGCCAGATTGGCCGACCCTGACGCGTTGTTGTTTTATAACGATTACAATTTGAATATGTCTGCCAAAGCCAGATTGGTTAGGGACATGGTTCGTGACGTAAATGAGCAATACAGCCGCGCGTTTCCAAACGAAACCCGTAAGCTTATAGACGGGATAGGCATGCAAAGTCATCATAATACAGGCGTGACGCCGGCCAGCATAAGGACAACTTTGAATCTTTTCAGGCCATTGGGCGTCAGAATCCATATCACCGAGCTTGATGTTCTTTCCCAGACATGGAGTCAATACTCCAGCCGCGCTGCCATAACAAACGACGGCAGGGAAAGGGCAGCCCAGCTATACGGCGAATATTTCAGCCTGTTTTTGGATAATGCCGATATAATCGACCGCGTGACATTTTGGGGCGTTTTTGACGAACAAAGCTGGCGCGCAAGGGGAGAACCCCTGTTGTTTACAGGCAGCTCAACAAGCTATGCAAAACCCGCCTATTACAGGGTAATTGCGGCGCTTCAGGGACGCTGATAAAGGCTCAAAAAAGGGAGAAATTTACGCTAAAAAACCGTTATTTTTCCCTTCCTACTTGATCAAAATTTGTGTTTTTGTTATTCTTCTGGAACGGTGTAAAATGCCTTATTTATGCCCTTATAGCTCAGTTGGCAGAGCACATCCATGGTAAGGATGAGGTCATCAGTTCGATTCTGATTGAGGGCTTCTTCCTTTGCCACCGGAAAGACATATTTTTAGTGAGGTTTTAAAATGGCGAGCAAAAAGACAGTAGTAGAATTGATAGCTCTTCAGTGCAGCGAATGCAAAAGACGCAATTATACAACCAGCAAAAACAGGCGTAATATCCAGGAAAAACTGGAATTTAACAAATATTGTCCCCATGACAGGAAGCATACGCTCCACAAGGAGACCAAGATAAAATAGTTACCTAGGCGTATAGCTCAGCTGGTAGAGCGGCGGTCTCCAAAACCGCAGGTCGCGGGTTCGAAGCCTGCTGCGCCTGTACACCTATTAAGGAGAATGAAGTGAGAAAGATCATTCAGTTTTTTAAAGAGTCCTATGCTGAACTTAAAAAGGTTGTTTGGCCAGGCAGGGACGATGTAGTCAGCTCGGTAAAGGTAGTAATTATCTCTACTCTTGTTGTCGCGGCTATTTTGGGAGTTATAGACTTGTTGCTGTTCAGAGGCATAACAGCTTTATTTTAATTTATAGTAAGGTAAACAATGGCTACTGGTTGGTATGTCCTGCATACATATTCAGGATACGAGAATAAAATTGAAAAAACCATTCGCATGATGACCGAAAACGGGGACTTGGACAGAAATGTTGTCCGCGATGTAAAAGTTCCGTGCGAAGAAGTTGTCGAAGTAAAAGACGGAAAAAAACGAACTCAAACCAGAAAATTCCTTCCCGGGTATATCCTTGTAGAAATGGATTTACCCGAAGCTGATATGGGATGGAAAATGCCCTGTACAAAAATAAAAAAAATTCAGGGAGTTACAGGTTTTGTAGGAACTCCTGCGGATCGAAAACCGCAGCCCTTGTCCGGCGACGAAGCCAGGGCAATTTTACAAAAGTCGGGAGAAATAAAAGGAGAAAGAACAGTCCGCGCAAGACAATCTTTTGCCCCCGGCGAGCAGGTTAAAATTATTGATGGGCCGTTTGAATCATTTGTCGGCACTATCGAAGAAGTTAATCACGAAAAGAACAAATTAAAAGTGATGGTTGGTATCTTTGGAAGAAATGCGCCTGTAGAAGTTGATCTTTTACAGGTAGAAAAAGTATAAGTAATTTATTGTGTGGAAGAGGCTGCAAAAGCGCAGCTTCGCTAGTCTGGTTTGCCGCTGGACTGCTATCCAAAGGATAGCGTACCACAAAGGAGAAAAAAATGGCAAAGAAAAAAGTTGCAGCGTACATTAAGCTGCAATGTCCTGCGGGAAAAGCCACACCGGCTCCGCCTGTAGGACCTGCGCTTGGACCTCATGGAGTCAGCGCGCCGCAGTTTGTCCAGCAGTTTAACGACAGGACAAAAAGCATGGAACCGGGTCTTATCATCCCTGTAATTATCACAGTTTATGTGGATAAATCGTTTACGTTTATCCTTAAAACTCCGCCGGCATCGGTATTGATAAAAAAGGTAATAGGACTAGAAAAGGGATCAAAGGAACCTCACAAGGTTAAGGTTGCCAAAATTTCCAGAGCGCAGCTCGAAGAAATCGGCAAAACAAAAATGGCCGATCTTTCAGCTAACGATCTTGACGCAGCCGTAAAGATTATCGCCGGAACTGCCCGGTCTATGGGTGTCGAGGTGGACAAATGAAACACGGAAAAAAATACAACGAAAGCGCCAAAAAATACAACCCGGCCAACACTTACGAACTTACAGAAGGTTTAACGCTTGTTAAATCTATGGCTTTTGCAAAGTTCGATGAAACTATCGATTTATCGGTAAAACTCAATCTTAAAAAGAGCCAGTCGGTACGCGACACCGTAGTTCTTCCGAATCAATTCCGGGGCGAGAAAAAAGTTTTGGTTTTCTGTAAGCCGGAAAAAGAAAAAGAAGCTCAGGAAGCCGGAGCCGCATTTGTAGGCGCGGATGATTTAATCGAAAAGGTAAAAGGCGGCTGGACAGATTTTGATGTCGCCGTTGCAACTCCCGATATGATGAAAGACGTAGGTAAACTTGGTATGGTGCTTGGACGCAAAGGTCTTATGCCCAATCCAAAAACCGGAACCGTAACTTTCGATCTTAAAGGTACGTTAGCTGAACTAAAAAAAGGCCGCGTAGAATTCAGGGCCGATAAAACCGGCGTATTGCACCTTGCTGTCGGCAAAGTTTCGATGGAACCTGCAAAGGTCGCGGAAAATATCGCAATAGTTATGGCGGAAGTTAAACGCAAACGCCCCGTCGATGTAAAGGGCGAGTTTATCCAGACCGTCTCTGTAGCAAGCACTATGGGACCCGGCGTATGGGTTGCCGTAAAAGATGCGGATAAGGAGTAACGAATGGCAATTATAGCTAAAAAAATACAGGAAAGTAAAACCAAGGCCATTGGGGAGCTGAAAGAATCCCTGAGCGTTGCACAGGACTTCATCTTTACGGATTATCGCGGTCTTACTGTTGAACAAATCACCAGTTTAAGAAAGCAGCTTCGTACCAAAGATGTAGAATATACAGTCGTAAAAAATAATTTTGCAAGAATTGCTTTTGAGCAAATGGGAACACCGGATGTATCCAGTTACCTTGTTGGCCCTACTGCAGTTGCGATTACTCCAAAAGACGCCAACGAAGTTGCAAAGATATTTTTTGACTTCCTTAAAGAGGTTCCGGCTTTAAAAGTTAAGGGAGCCTTGATAGGAGACACCGTTTATGATTCAGCCAAAACAGAAGCTTTCTCCAAACTGCCGGGCAGAATGGAACTTATTTCCATGCTCATGTCTGTAATGAACGGTCCTGCGCGTAACCTTGTTACTGCGCTTAACGATGTGCCGTCACGTTTGGTACGCACAGTTAAAGCTGTAGCTGACCAGAAAGCGGGGTAACTTGCGGAAACGTTTTTTGGAAACTTCAGTTTCCAAAAAACTTCCAAATAAAAAGTATTTTTGCAGGGCACAGCCCGAGAAAATACAAGGACTTGGAGGGAACCAACCAGGTTCCCGAACAAGTACAACCGTCAGGCTTCAACGAACAAAGTTCAACGAACTTATAGTTCGAAATGCCTTCCTGTCGGTTTTTATAGAATGATTCGGCATATTGTTCGTTGAATTAAATGCCGAACGTATACAATTTTAGGAGAAGATAATATGGCAGCCACAAAAGAAGACATTTTAGAATCGATTGCATCGATGACAGTTCTGGAAGTTTCCGAACTTGTTAAAATGATGGAAGAAAAGTTCGGCGTTAGCGCAGCAGCCCCTGTAGCAGTGGCAGTAGCGGGCGGCGGAGGCGGCGGAGCAGCAGCTCCTGCAGCGGAAGAAAAATCAGAATTTAACGTAATTCTTAAGGGTTTTGACGAAGCCAAGAAAATCGCGGTTATTAAAGAAGTTCGCGGCGTTACCGGTCTTGGTCTTAAAGAAGCAAAAGACCTTGTTGAAGCTGCGCCGAAACCGCTTAAAGAAGGCGTTTCCAAGGATGAAGCAGGCAAGATCAAAGAAGTCATCACCGCAGCAGGCGGTACTGTTGAGATTCAGTAAGAACCGTTTTTTTGATATTTTTCACCACGAAGGCGCATCGAACCAAAGGAAGGGAATTACATCCAAATCCTTTGTGTTCCTTTGGGCGCCTTCGTGGTAAATTTTGCAATTTGTTGTGTACAATGTAGTTAAAAATAGTATATAGTAAAAGACAGGAAGGGGAGAACGATGACGAAAATGAAGACGACCGACAAACGCACAGTCATGGGAAGAGATATTCAGGATGTGATGGATCTGCCGGACTTAATCGATATTCAGCTCAATTCCTACGAGCGTTTTTTGCAAAGGGAAAAAGTTAACAAAGGCGAAAAACTTAACCTTCAGGGACTTCAGGAAGTATTTGAAACCACATTCCCCATAAAAAGCCCCAACGAAGATATGAGGCTTGAATTTGAATACTATACCTTTGATGAATCCAATATAAAAGTAACAGAACTTGAATGCAAACAAAAGGGACTCTCCTATTCTGTTCCGCTAAAGGCGCGCGTAAATCTTGCGTTCCAGCAGACGGGAGAAATCCGCCAGAAAGATATATACATGGGCGATATCCCCCTTATGACAGAAAGAGGGACTTTCATTATTAACGGAGCGGAGAGGGTAGTAGTCTCGCAGATTCACCGTTCTCCCGGCGTTATTTTCAGCCACGAAAAAGAAGTTTATTCATCGCGAATAATTCCCTACAGGGGCAGCTGGCTGGAGTTTGAAATCGATAAAAAACGTGAATTAATCTACGCAAAGATCGACAGAAAAAAAAGAATACTTGGAACAATCTTTTTGCGCACTCTTGGTTTTAAAACCAGAGAAGATATCATTAATGCTTTTTATACAACCGAGACTCTGAAAATTAAAGATGACAGGGAAACAAAAGAAAAAATTTCCGGTAAAGTTCTGGCGCAATCAGTTATTGGCAAAGATGAAACCGGAAATGAACGTTTAATATACCGCGCGGGAGAAAAACTTCATCCGCACAATGTAGATGAACTTATTAAAAATGATATTAAATCAATTTGTTATATTGATTTTGAAGCGGAAGGTTCCCTTAATTCAACCATGCTTCTGAATTGTTTTGAACGCGAAGATATAAAGTTTGTAAAAGAAGCCGGAAACGAACCGACAAAAGAAGAAGCTTTGATGGCTGTGTATTCGGTGTTAATGCCGGGCGAATCCATTACGGCAGAACAGGCCGAAAAGGATCTTTTGGGTATGTTCTTCTCCGACCGCCGTTACGATCTTGGCAAGGTTGGCCGTTATAAACTTAATAAAAAATTCAGCCTTAACCTTCCTGTAAATAAATTTACTCTTGCCAATGAAGATATCATTGCTACCATGAAGCACCTTATAAAAGTTTATGTCGGCGATGAATACATCGATGATATCGACCATCTTGGAAACAGGCGTATCCGATCTGTCGGTGAACTTATGGCGAATCAAATGAAGACTGCATTCAGCCGCATGGAAAGAATTGCAAAAGAAAGAATGAGTCTTAAGGAAACCGATACAATTAAACCGCAGGAATTAATTTCCATAAAGCCGATTGTTGCGGCGATAAAAGAATTCTTTGGTTCAAGCCAGTTGTCTCAGTTTATGGATCAGGTAAACCCGTTAGCTGAACTTACGCACAAGAGGCGTCTTAACGCGCTTGGCCCCGGCGGTCTTTCACGCGACAGAGCCGGTTTTGAAGTGCGAGAAATTCATTACACGCACTACGGCAGAATGTGTCCAATCGAAACTCCGGAAGGACCGAATATCGGTCTTATTGTTTCACTTGCAAATTATACGCGCGTTAATGAATACGGCTTTTTGGAAACGCCGTATCGTAAAGTTACAAAAGGAATTGCATCCAAAGATATCGAATATCTTTCCGCTATGGACGAAGATAAATACTTTATCGCTCAGGCTTCGGCAAAAGTAAATACAAACGGTTCGTTTGCAGACGATCAAATTTCATGCCGCAGACAGGGCGATTATATAAATCGTACGGCGGATGATATTCAATACATGGACGTATCTCCAAAACAGATTATTTCTGTTTCGGCTTCTCTTATTCCTTTCCTTGAACACGATGACGCAAACCGCGCGCTTATGGGTTCTAACATGCAGCGTCAGGCAGTGCCTTTGGTTTTCCCCGAAGCGCCGCGCGTAGGAACCGGAATGGAAAGCAAATGCGCATACGACTCGGGCGTGCTTGTAAAAGCGCGCAGATCCGGAACTGTTCTTCGCGTAACAGCGCATGAAATAGTTATTAAACCGGAAAGATCGGGCAGCCCAAAACCGGCGGCGCAGGTTACAGTCGATGAAAGCGGAAACGATGTTTATCAGCTTATAAAGTTCCAAAGAACGAATCAGGATACGTGTTATAACCAGCGCCCGATTGTAAGAATCGGCGAAAAAATTACGTCTGGTCAGGTAATTGCGGACGGGCCTGCTACACAAAACGGCGAGCTTGCGCTTGGCAGAAATATTCTTGTAGGATTTATGCCATGGAACGGTTACAACTATGAAGACTCAATCCTTATCTCCCAAAAGGTTGTTAAGGATGATATGTTCACATCGATACATATCAAGGAATTTATTGTAGAAGTTAGGGAAACAAAATTGGGTCCCGAAAAAATAACAAGAGATATTCCCAATACATCGGAAAAAAGCCTTGATAACCTTGACAGCGAAGGCATTATCCGAATCGGCGCAAAAGTGCGCTCGGGCGATATATTGGTTGGTAAAGTTACGCCAAAGAGCGAAACGGAAACAACACCGGAATTCAAACTGCTCAATTCTATCTTCGGCGAAAAAGCCAAAGAAGTGCGCGATACTTCTCTTAAAGTGCCGCACGGTATAGACGGAACAATTATCGATATTCAGCGTCTTAAACGGACAGAGCATGACTCTTTAAGTCCCGGCGTTGATGAAGTTGTAAAAGTTTTAATCGCAACAAAACGCAAACTTCGCGAAGGCGATAAAATGGCAGGACGTCACGGTAACAAGGGCGTTGTTGCGCGTATTCTTCCGGAAGAAGATATGCCGTTCATGGAAGACGGAACACCGCTGGATATTTGTTTGACTCCTCTTGGCGTTCCTTCCCGTATGAATATCGGCCAGCTTTTGGAAACTGAACTTGGCTGGGCGGGTTCTACTTTGGATGAATGGTATTCCGCGCCTGTTTTCCAGTCGCCGTCAACCGATCAAATAGAAGGAAAGCTTAAAGAAGCAGGACTGCCTGTTACGAGCAAAACTGTCTTAAAAGACGGCAAAACGGGCGAAGAATTTGTAAACCCGATTTTCTGCGGAATAATTTACTTCCTTAAATTACATCACCTTGTTGATGATAAAATGCATGCGCGTTCTACAGGTCCGTACTCGCTTGTTACACAGCAGCCGCTTGGCGGTAAAGCGCAGTTCGGCGGACAGCGTTTGGGCGAAATGGAAGTATGGGCGCTTGAAGCATACGGCGCGGCAAATACGCTGCAGGAACTTTTAACCATTAAATCGGACGATATGACAGGACGTTCAAAAATCTACGAAGCAATTGTAAAGGGTGAGCCTTCTACAACAGCGGGTATTCCCGAATCGTTTAACGTACTTGTTCAGGAACTAAGAGGTCTTGCGTTGGATCTGTCAATCTTTGATGTAAAGGGAAAACAAATACCGCTCACCGAAAAAGATGAAGAACTAATAACTAAGTCTGGAAGTAATTTCTAAGAGGGGAAATGTTATGCGCGATATTCAGGATTTTGATTCTATAATGATACGGCTGGCCTCACCGGACATGATCCGGTCGTGGTCGTACGGCGAAGTTAAAAAGCCGGAAACTATAAATTACCGCACCCTAAGACCGGAAAAGGAAGGTCTCTTCTGTGAACGTATCTTTGGAACTACCAAGGAATGGGAATGTTACTGCGGAAAGTTTAAGTCGATTCGTTACAAGGGAGTTATCTGCGACAGGTGCGGCGTTGAAGTTACGCACTTTAAAGTCCGCCGCGAAAGAATGGGTCATATCGAATTGGCCGCTCCTGTTTCGCACATTTGGTACTATCGTTCTGTTCCCAGCCGCATGGGACTCCTTTTGGATCTTCCTACAAGTCAGTTAAGATCGGTACTGTATTATGAAAAATATATAGTAATTGATTCAGGCGATACTTCGTTAAAGAAAGGCCAGCTTCTTTCTGAAGAAGAATATTACGATGTTCATGAACGCTTCGGCGGCGGTTTTACAGCAGGCATGGGAGCGGAAGCGATCAGTGTTCTTTTGGAAAACCTTGACCTTGATCAGATGGCTGCGGAACTTAGGCAGAAGATGATCGATAAGGGCGCAAAGAGCGACAAGCGTCTTTTAAAACGGATCGAAATCGTAGAAAATTTCCGCAACTCAAACAATAAACCGCAGTGGATGATACTCACTGTGATACCTGTAATTCCGCCTGAACTGCGCCCGATGGTGCAGCTGGACGGCGGTCGTTTTGCGACAAGCGATCTAAACGATCTTTACCGCAGGGTAATTAACCGCAATAACCGTCTTAGAAGACTTCAGGCTCTTAATGCGCCCGATATAATTATCCGTAACGAAAAACGTATGCTTCAGGAAGCTGTTGATGCGTTATTTGATAATTCAAAGAAAAAGAAAGTTGTAAAAGGTTCTTCCAACAGGCCGCTTAAATCGATAAGCGATATGCTCAAAGGTAAACAGGGACGTTTCCGCCAGAACCTTCTTGGAAAACGCGTAGACTATTCAGGCCGCTCGGTTATTACAGTAGGCCCGGATCTTAGAATGTGGCAGTGCGGCATTCCTACAAAAATGGCGCTTGAATTATTTAAACCCTTTATAATGAAAAAACTTGTTGACAAAGATGTTGTCTTTAATATTAAAAAGGCAAAAATGCTCGTCGAACAGGAAACGCCGGAAGTATTTGCAATTCTTGATGAAGTTGTAAAAGAACATCCCGTGCTTTTAAACCGCGCGCCTACTTTGCACAGACTTGGTATTCAGGCGTTTGAACCGGTACTGGTAGAAGGTAAAGCAATAAAGCTTCATCCGCTTGTTTGTCATGCTTTTAACGCCGACTTTGACGGTGACCAAATGGCAGTTCACGTTCCGTTGACGCAGGCTGCGCAGATGGAATGCTGGACATTAATGCTTTCTGCGCGCAACCTTCTTAATCCTGCCAACGGAAAAACAATTGTATTCCCGTCTCAGGATATGGTTTTGGGTATTAACTTCCTTACAAGAATTAAACCGAATGCAAAACGTCCCGGCTCGGAAAAAGCTGAAACAAAAGATAAAATTCCCTATTTTTCATCTGCCGAAGAAGTGTACATGGCAGTTGAAAGAAAATCCCTGGATTGGGAAGCGGCTATCCGTTTAAAATCTCCGCAGCAATTGGTTTGGGACAAGATAGGACACCTTGTCGAACTTGATAAAGGCGGCACTATTGTTACTTCCGCGGGAAGACTTGTATTTAACGAAGAGCTTCCTTTGGATATTCCGTATATCAACTATGAACTTAAAGACAAAGAGCTTCGCGCCCTTGTTGAATATGTATTCAAGGATAAAGGTTCCTGGATAACCGTTCAAATGCTGGATGCGATTAAGTCTACAGGTTATCGTTATGCGACATTGTTCGGCGCGACTATCGGCGTTGATGACATTATTATTCCAAAAGAAAAAGCCGAAATGATCGATAGAGCAAATAAAGATGTTGAATCGATTCAGAAACAGTGGCGCCAGGGTCATATAACAAACGAAGAGCGCTATAACCAGGTTGTTCAGGTTTGGACAAAAACAAACGATGACCTTACAAACATAACAATGAAAACCCTTGAATCAGACAGAGACGGCTTTAACTCGATTTATATGATGGCAAACTCGGGCGCGCGCGGAAGCCGCAACCAGATTCGCCAGCTTGCAGGTATGCGCGGTCTTATGGCAAAACCGTCGGGCGACATTATCGAACTTCCTATCCGTTCAAACTTTAAGGAAGGTCTTTCTGTAATCGAATTCTTTATTTCGACTAACGGTGCGCGCAAGGGTCTTGCCGACACCGCTCTTAAAACAGCGGAAGCCGGTTATCTTACACGCCGTCTTGTTGATATTGCGCAGGATATGGTTGTAAATGAAGATGACTGCGGTACGATTAACGGTATTACATATTCGGCAATCAAACAGGGTGAAGAAGTTGTAGAAGCGCTGAAAGACAGAATTATCGGACGCTTTACGCTTGAACGCGTTAAACACCCAATAACCGGCGAATTAATTATCGACGTTAATGAAGAAATCTCCGAAGAAATCGCAAAAGCTATCGACGGCGCAGGAGTAGAAACAGTACGGATTAGAACCGTTCTTACCTGCGAAGCGAAATACGGCGTTTGCCGCAAATGTTACGGACGAAATCTTGCGACAAACCGCGCTGTAGATATAGGTGAAGCTGTTGGAACAATTGCAGCGCAGTCTATCGGTCAGCCGGGAACGCAGCTTACAATGCGTACGTTCCATATCGGCGGCGTTGCGACAAAGCTCAGCGAAGAAAATCGCATTACGCTTAAATATCCTGTTTATATAAGAGATGTTGCGGGAACCCACATTATTCTTGATAACGGCCATCTGCTCTTTTCAAGGCGCGGTTTTGCAGTAGTCAATAAAATAATGAGGGAATATAAACTTGAACGCAGTGATAAACTAATGGTAGCCGACGGAAAAAGAATTAACCGCGGCGATGTTATTATTAAACGCGGCAATGAAGAAATTATATCTCCGGAAATTGCATATGCTCTTGTATTAAAAAACAAGGACAATGAAACGCTCTATTTAATAGGTCAGGATCAAAAAATCGAAATCAGAAACGGTTCCGATTTTGAAGTGCAAAAAGGCTCGGTTGTTGAAACAGACAAAACAATCGCAACGTTCGATCCGTTCTCCGATCCTATCATCGCAGAAGCAAGCGGAACTGTTAAATACGAAGATATAATTCTTGGCTCAACTCTTAAAGAAGAAATTGATGAAGATACCGGCAATATAGAAAAACGCATAACAGAGTTCCAGCATGAAAGCAAACAGCCTCGTATCTTTATTGTCGATGACAGGGAAAACGAAGTTGCTTCCTATCCGCTCCCGTCCGGCGCTTATATTCAGGTTGATGAAGGCGAGCGTATCAAGGCAGGCCGTACGATTGCAAAGACATTAAAAGAATCCGCAAAGGCTATGGATATTACTTCCGGTCTTCCGCGCGTAAGCGAACTTTTCGAAGCGCGCAAACCAAAGAGCCCTGCGGTGCTCGCGCAAGTTTCCGGAGTGGTTTATTTCAAGGGAATTGTAAAGAACAAACGCAAAATTACCGTAGTAGATGATTTTAACAGAGAGTTTACTCACTTTATCCCAATGAACAAAAGGCTTTTGGTTCGCGATGGTGATACGGTAGAAGCCGGCGAATTGCTATGTCAGGGCGCGATTAACCCGCACGATGTTCTTTTCATCCTTGGCGAAAGTAAACTTCAGCGTTATCTTATGGACGAAATCCAGCACGTTTATCGTCTGCAGGGTGTATCCATTAACGATAAGCACATTGGCGTAATTATCAGGCAGATGATGCGCAAGGTAGAGATTCGTTTTGTCGGTGATACCAAATTCATTTATGGTTCTTCTGTTGATAAATATCGTTTCCACGAAGAAAATGCGCGCGTTATGGCAGAAGGCGGACAGCCCGCAATCGCGCAGCCTATGTTCCAGGGAATTACCAAGGCGTCGCTTAATATCGATTCCTTCCTTTCTGCAGCCAGCTTTCAGGAAACAACAAGGGTTCTTACCAATGCGGCAATTGCAGGATCAACGGATTATCTTCGCGGCCTGAAAGAAAACATCATTATAGGTCACCCAATTCCGGCAGGAACCGGCATGAAGCGCTATCGCAATATCAAGCTCTTTGATGATGAAAGCCAGGACCTTGATGAATATATGCAGGAAATTCTTGAAAGGCGTAAGCTGGAAGCGGAAGAAATCGCTGAAGCGGAAAACGCCCCGGAAGAAGTTACCGTTGAAGAAACCGAGGAATAATCCGAAGTTGAGGTTGCGTGCAGTACCGTATAGATAAAAAAACGGGTAATAAAATATCGATTCTCAGTTTTGGCTGCATGCGCTTCCCCAGTACTCTGGGTATTATCGATATGCAAAAAACCGAAGAACTTGTAATGCGTTCCATAGAAAAAGGCGTTAATTATTTTGATACTGCATGGATTTATCCCGGTAATGAAGAAGCGCTTGGTTCTGTTCTGTATAAAAATAATGTGCGTTATAAGGTTCATATAGCGACCAAGCTGCCTATCGTAATGTTTAAAAGCACCAGTGAATCGATAGACTTTGATAGATATTTTAATCAATCGCTTGAAAGGCTAAAAACAGATTATATCGATTATTATCTTTTGCATATGATAACAGATATGGAGCAATGGAAAAGGCTGAAAAGCTGGGGAATTGAAAGCTGGCTTGCACAGAAAAAATATTCCGGACAGATAAGGCATATCGGTTTTTCATTTCATGGATCCGGAAGCGAATACCTTAAGGTTCTTAACGATTATGATTGGGATTTAACCCTGATTCAATATAATTATTTTGATGAAAATTTTCAGGCAGGCGTTCAGGGGCTTAAAGCTGCCGCCGCAAAAATGCCCGTTATAATTATGGAACCGCTGCTTGGCGGTAAACTTGTAACAGGGCTGCCGAAAGACGCTGTAAAGATATTTAAAAACGCAGATGAAAATTTATCTCCCGCCGGCTGGGCTCTTAACTGGCTGTGGAATCAAGGCGAAGTAACTTCGGTTCTTTCCGGCATGAGCACGATGGAACAGCTCGAAGAAAATTTGAACCTTGCGGATGCATCTTCCGTTAAAATGCTGGACGATTCGCATATGTCAGTTTATAAATCTGTGCTTGAATCGATGAATCGTTCCTGCAAGGTTCGCTGTACAGGCTGTAATTACTGCATGCCGTGTCCTGTTGGCGTAAATATTCCCGGGTCTTTCTCGGCATATAACACAATTTATTCGATGGGCTATATCGAAGGAATGAAACAGTATGCTACCAGCACAGGACTTATGTCTGTAAAAAGCGGCAGTCCCGGCCTGTGTATAAAATGTAATAAATGCGAACCTCAATGTCCGCAGAAGATCTCGATTGTAAAAGAACTTGCAGTTGTCCATAAAAAAATGGAACCGTGGTTTATAAAGTTTGTGGGTTTCTGCGCAAGAGCCATGTTCGGAAAAAAACGCAAGAAATAATGAAATATTTAATATTTTCATTGTTAATAATTCTATTTGGCTGTTCCAGAAGTGTACAGCACGATAAACTTTTGATTGCCGTAAGTATTCCGCCGCAGGCCTGGTTTGTTTCGCAAATTGCAGGTGAAAATGCAGATGTAATGATACTTGTTCCGCCGGGGCAGAATCCGCATAATTATGAGCCAACGCCAAGGCAGATACGAAGTCTTTCGTCGGCAAGCGTTTGGATTCTTTCAGGTTCCGAATTTGAAATAAGCCTGCGTCCTAAAATCGAAGCTCTTTTTCCTGATTTATTAATAGTAGACGGAACATTGGGAGTAGAATTCAGAACAATGGAAGATCATGATCACGAAGACTGCGATCATGATATTTTTGACAGGCATACATGGCTGGGAAGATATCCTGCGATAATACTGGCAATTAATGTTAATACAACGCTTTATCACCTTGATCCCGATAATATTGATTTTTATATGGAAAGAACGGTAAGTACAGTTCAGGATATTCAAGATGTTTTTGAAGATTTAAAAATTATTCTAACACCGCTAAAAGGAAAGAGTGTTTTTGTTTACCATCCAAGTTTTGGTTATTTCCTTGATGAGTTTGGCATTATTCAGGAAGCTGTAGAGACAGGCGGCAAAGAGCCGACTCCGCGTCAGCTTAATAATTTAATAAACAGAATGAGAGAAACAGAAGCTGCCGCCATTTTTGTACAGACACAGTTTCCTGTAACTGCCGCAAGAACAATTGCGAATGCCGTTGACGCTCAGGTAGTAGAGCTGGATCCTTTGGCGGAAAATTGGCTGGAAAATATTCGGCATATCGGAGAATCTTTACAAAGAGCGATAAAATGAAAAAAGTTGCGGTACAGTTTGATTCTGTCTCCTTTTCTTACGGCAATGTGCTGGAAAACAGGCTAAAGGTTCTTGAAAATGCATCTTTTCATATTCATCAGGGTGAATTTGTCGCAATGGTCGGCCCAAACGGTTCCGGAAAAACTACAGTGCTTAAACTTCTTTTTGGCCTTGAAACTCCCTGCAGCGGAACAATAAAACTTTTTGGTTCTACCGCGTATGTGTCCCAGCATATGCCCGCGGATAATTTGTTTCCAATTACAGTGCGCGATATTGTTAAAATGGGTTTGCTTCATCCAACCAATAATTATTCAAAAACTGATTTGCAAAAGACAACAGCGGAAGCTATGGAAAAAACAGGCATAACAAGTCTTGCTCTCAGGCCTTATCGTTCGCTTTCCGGCGGGCAAAAACGCAGAGCGCTTGTTGCGCGTGCGTTAGCTGCAAAACCTGATATCCTTGTATTGGACGAACCAACTGCCAATATGGACAGGGAAAGCGAAGCGCAGCTTTATGAAACCCTTGGCGTTTTTAAAGGAACGACATCGATACTTATAGTTACGCACGATACGGAATTTGTTACGTCTCTTACAGACAGGGTTTTGTGTCTGGGAGACGGATTTAAAATTGTACAGCACAGAACCGAAACAGGCGTATCCGGGCGTCATGGCGGCGCAAGCGGAGACGTGCGTGTTCTTCATGGAGAGAATATTTCATGTTGTTAGATTTTTTTGAAGCTTTGGTAAATGTTAATTTTCCATTTTTGCGAAACGCTCTTTTGGCGGGACTGTTATCTTCCGTGCTTTTTGGGATATTGGGCTCTGTAGTAACAGTGCGCAGAATCGGCAGCCTTGCAGGGGCAATTTCCCATGCCGTGCTTGGCGGGATTGGAATGGCTTTGTATTTATCTGCGGCAATAATTCCGGGCTTTCCGCCGATTGCAGGCGCGCTTATATTTGCCGTATTAAGCGCCGTTATTATTGGAGTTGTTACCATAAAAGCAAAACAAAGAGAAGACACTGTAATTAATGCAATCTGGGTAATTGGAATGAGCCTTGGTATTTTATTCATGGCAAAAACCCCTGGGTATGCCGATCCGTCTACATGGCTCTTTGGAAACATTCTTCTGGTTTCCGGCATGGACATAATTCTGCTTGTTTTCCTTGTTCTTGTTGTTCTTGCGCTAGCATGGCGTTTCTACGCGCAGATAGAAGCCTCTTCTTTTGATTCGGAATTCGCGCGCACAAGAGGCGTTCCTGTAAATAAAATATTTCTTTTGCTTTTGGGTATAACTGCTGTTGCTATTGTTTTACTGCAAACATTTGTAGGTATTGTAATGGTAATTGCCATGCTTACGCTTCCAGCGGGCTGTGCGGCTGTTTTTTCGCGCAGTCTTGGAGGTATGATGCTTTCCAGTTGCTTGTTTGCGGCTGTTTTTTCCGTATCGGGGCTTGTGTCGGGCTGGATATTCGATCTTCCCGTTGGGGCAATGACCGTTATTATTGCAGGTATTGTATTTCTGGGATTTTCGTTAATTCGCGCCTTGCGTAAAAATTAAAACGAGTGTTATACTTGGATAGGTTAGGAGAACAAAATGCCCATAGAAAAGCATATTAATTTTTTTGAACTTCAAAAAGCGTGTGAAAAACCGGGATGTCCTTTATGTACAATTGTAAGAGAACGCGCGTTTAAATATATAGATAACACATTATTTGAAAATATTACAAACCGCGGATTTAGGGCGCAATACCGCGCTGCAGGCGGTTTTTGTTCTTTTCATTCCAGGGGTTTGGTTTCTTTTAGAGACGGACTTGCAGTCGCTATACTTGCAAAGGATATTTTGGAAGACAGAATAAAATGTTTCGAAAAAAAACAAACATGGCGGCCAAAAGGCAAGTGTCCTGTTTGCGTTGAAAAAGAAAAAATAGAAGACGAGTATCTGGATTTTTTAAGTAATTCCGGCGGCAATACGCCGGAAGAGCAGGAGTTACGTATATTTTTTACCAATTCAGACGGTTTGTGCGCGCCGCATTATGCAGGTCTCTTGCATACGCCAAAAGGCTCAAAGAGAATAGTACCGGCATGGATTAAAAATTTCCAGGAGCATAAATTTACCGAACTGTTTAAAAGACTGGAAGTTTTTACAGAGCTTTCCGCTTACGGCAGGCAAAAAGAATTTTTGCAGCTTAGCGAAAAAGATCAGGTTGTGTGGAAAGAAGCAGCCGCCTGCCTTACGGAGAACATCGAATAGTTTATATCCTTATGAAAAAGCCGATTATTGCATTATTATTATTAAGTTTATTTCTGGTTAATTGCAAAAGTACATCCGATAACTATGATGATGCTTTTATCCTAAAGTATCCTGTAATATTGGTTCATGGAATCGTTGCCCACGATAGATGGGATACTTTTTCTTTTTGGGGACGTATTCCTGCAGAACTGCAAAGGAACGGAGTGCTTGTTTTTTTTGGGAATACAGACGCATGGGGAAGTTATGAATCAAATGCAGAATTGCTGAAAGCAACGGTAGATAATGTATTGCTGGAAACCAACAGTGAAAAAGTTAATATCATCGCCCATTCCAAGGGAGGTATAGATTCCCGTTATTTTATATGGAAGTACGGCTACGGAGATAAAGTAGCAAGTCTGACTACAATTTCCACTCCGCACCGCGGCGCTGAAATAGCGGAAGTACTGTGGGAGCAGCAAATTATTCATACGAACGCCGCAAGGAACGCGCTTCATGTTTTTGGAAGACTATACGGAGACAATAATCCCAATTTATACAAAATTATTTATGATTTATCATGCAGCAATATGGAAAGATTTAATGAAGAAGTTATTTTGGACGAAAGAGTTTATTTTCACAGCATTTATTCCGTTATGAATAATTCCTGCAATGAGCCGCTGTTCAGCAACAGTTATCGGTTTATCATGAGGGAAAGGGGAGCCAACGACGGAGTGGTAAGTGAATATTCATCAAGATGGGGAGAAAATATAACCAGGATAGAAAGATTGTCACATATAGAAATTATCGATATAAAAAAAAGAAACATAGCGGGAATAAATGTTCTGGATATATACACCGGAATTATCAGAGACCTTGCCGAAAGAGGTTTTTAATTAACGCTTCTGTTCATTCTTTCTACCAATGGAACCAGCGCCCTTAATCGTACAACCCTGCCGCCGCCGTTTGCCCTGTGACGGTAAATATCACCATCGTTTGTAAATGGAACTTCTTCTCCGGCAAAAGGAGGAGATCTTCTTTGCGTCCAATGAAGCGACGGGTCTTTTAATGAAACAGAAGTATTTTCAGGATCAAAGTATATAAATGATTCGTGAGCGCCGCGTTCTTCCTGCGGCGAAACATTTGTGCATTGCAGGTAACGAAGAACCCCTCTTGTATAGTCTATTGATTGTATAATCGCCGAATGAACAACCGCGCCGTTAATGTCCCTAAAAAGAATAACATCGGCAGGACGCAGGTTTCGTATTTCATCATTAACGGCAATTACCTGAGTGCTTCTTGAATTAAAAAACGCAGTGCCTATAAAACGCGCAGGGTTTGCGCCGCGCGGAGCGCCAAGAGCAGGATCCAATACTCTGCTTAAATCGATATTGCCGTATCTTGCTATGTAAGACAGGATATGCCAGACAAATCCGGAACAATCTACGCCAACACGGCCGACACAATAAAGATAATTGTACACATCGCTTTCCAGCGCGCCTCTTCCGGATGTTAATACATACGGACGGTGAGGAAGCCCCCTGTAGGTTCCCGCCTTTATCCGCGAAATAATAAAAATATCAGATGTCTGACTCCACCTGCCTTCCTGCATATCAAAAATAATTACTCTTTCACGCCCGGAAGAAAGCGCGGCTATGTATTCTGCAAAATCATCGGAATCCAGTATTTCTTCTATAACAGGCCAAAGTTCCTGCGGGCTTCCTTTTCCGCCAAGATAAATTTCCCAGCCGTTTTCGAGTAATGTGTCCCGTTCGTTATTCATTGCAAAAGGAAGCCGAATATTCATTATTCTATTGCCGATGATTCTTGTTCTGAAAAATTGCCTGTAAGCTTCTTCGATAACGCGCTCTATTTCATTTTCCCAAAGGTGCGCCGGGTCGGAAAACGAGGCAAGCTGCTCAGTCTGCGCCTGGGCAGGTGAGTAATTAAAAATAAAAAATAAATTTACCACAACGGCGAATAAGGCGCACGAAGAGGAAGGATATATATATATTTTCCTTTGTGTGCCTTTTGTGCCTTTGTGGTTCAAATTATATATTCTCTTTCTCTAAATCTTTGAAATAATTTACAGTGCCTACTTTTAGTTCTTCTGTGGCTTCATCGTCGCACACTATTATCGCTTTTGGGTGCATTTGCAGACAGGACACTGTCCACATATGGTTTATGCCTTCTTCTATTACAGCCCTTAATGCCCGCGCCTTTGCCCGTCCGCTTACGATAATCATAACTTCGCGCGAATCCATTACAGTGCCTACGCCGACGGTTAAAGCGGTAGTGGGCATTATATCCATGTTGCCTTCGAAAAACCGCGCGTTGGCAAGCCTTGATTCCATTGTTAAAGTTTTCATTCTTGTGCGGGAAACAAGAGAAGAGCCGGGTTCGTTAAAAGCGATATGGCCGTCGCTGCCCATGCCGCCCAGAAAAAAGTCTATTCCGCCCTGCGCGGTTATAGCTTCTTCAAAAAGCCTGCATTCCGCTTCAAGGTCATTCGCCATGCCGTCCAGGATATGTATGTGTTTACGATCGATATCGATATGATTAAACAGATTCTCCATCATAAAATAATGGTAGCTTTGCGGATGACTGGGGGGAAGACCTATGTATTCATCCATGTTAAATGTGCGTACGTTTTTAAATGAAAGTTTCCCTTCTTTGTGCATTTTAACAAATTCGCGGTAAATCCCCAAAGGGCTGGAACCGGTCGGAAGCCCAAGGGTAAAAGGTTTATCCCGCCGGGCGTTAATCTTGTCCGCTATATAATTCGCAGCCCAACGGCTGGCTTTTTCATAATCAGAATGGATAATTAAACGCATTAATTTCCTCCAAACACAGAATGCGAAGACAACACGGCTGTACAATCAAATTGAGACTTGTTTTTTGTAATGACTTTTGTCTCTACCGCTTGAGTACCGAAACAACTCTTTCCAGAACTTTCTTTCTGTCCAGGGGTTTCACGATGTAACTCTTGGCTCCCATAAGGAGACATTTTTTTACAACATCTTCTTTGCCCAACGCGCTGACCATAATTATATTGGCATTCTTGTCAAATTCCAGAATTTTTTCCAATGCAGAAACGCCATCCATAACCGGCATGGTAATATCCATGGTAACCAAATCGATGTTTGGATGCAAAGCTTTGTACTTTTCTACCCCTTGGGCTCCGTCGGCAGCTGTGTCCGCTACATCGAAACCTTCTGAAGTGAAGATCTGCCCTAGCTGCTTGGCAATGAACATTGAGTCATCGACAACTAGAACGCGGTACGGCACTCCCTCCGGTTTAATTCCTTCAGCGGCTTTTTCATTGATATTAGGCATATCAGTCTTTGCTATCATCCTGTACGCTCCTCTGTCTTTCAATATATGCTATAATTAAAAAATAGTCAAGACCTGCCGGGGGCTAAAATATGAATTATTACTGTTTATGTAAAAATAGGGGAAATATCGATGAATAAGCCATTTTATCTGGCTCCAATGGCAGAAATCAGTCATAGGGCTCTTAGGGAGCTAATTGAGGATTTTGGGGGTTGTGACGCCTATTTTACCGAAATGATTAGCGCAAAAGCGCTTTTGGCGGGCGGTCCCTTTGAAAAATGGTATATTGATAACTCTCCTAACCCAAAAAAGTGCGTTTTTCAGCTTGTCGGCGCGGATCCTGAATCTATGTCAAAAGCTGCCGCTGTTCTGGATAAACTTGAGTGCGCCGGAATCGATATAAACATGGGCTGCAGCGCCCCCCTAATCCGTAAAACCGGCGCAGGGGCCGCATGGATGGCTTCGATTGATCGCGCAGGGGAGCTTATTTCCAGCGTCAGGCCGCAGGTTAAACGCCGCCTTAGCGTAAAACTGCGTATCGGTTTTAAGGAAGATTTTGAATATCTGGCGCGATTTTGTCAGCGTTTGGAAGGAGAGGGGGTAGAGCTGATTACACTGCACCCGCGGACGGTGATGGAAAAGTTTAAACGTCTTGCCCGCTGGGAATATGTGGGCAAGCTTAAAGCCGAGCTTAAAATCCCCGTTGCCGGAAACGGCGATATAATAAATGCCGCCGAACTTTTACGAAGAGCAGATGGCGCCTGCGACGCTGTCATGGTTGGGCGGGCAGCGGTTAGGCAGCCGTGGATATTCGCGCAGGCGAAAGGAATTAGGGAAGAGGAGAGAGTAAAGGGCGATGAAACAGAGCGCTTTGTTGTTCCAAATCTGGAAGAGGTTGGGATCAGGTTTCTTGAATTACTGGCGCTTCATCAGCCGCCGGAGTTTTACATTTCCCGCGCGAGGCGTTTTTTTGGCTTTTTCTGCGATAACCTAAAATGGGGCAATTTTCTTAAGAACAAGCTTAATAGGGAAGAAAGCCTTGCCGGGATTGAACGGGTTTGGAAGGAATATTTTAGGGAAGATTCCGAACCTACCTCTTTATGTAGTGTGTAATGACATATTTTTACCTTATGCGACTTATTCTCATACAATTGCTGCGATAGCAGCTTTGTGGTTAAACTCTTCTCCTGCGTCCTCTGCTTCTCCGCGCCTTCGAACCTTTGGTTCGCGCGTGAAGTCTTCTGTAATAATTTTCGAATACAAGTTCGTATGGTTGGCAAAGGATGGGTGGAATTTAAGAATGTTACCAGATTTGAGACACTTCGTATTTTTTGATATTCTCGTCAATAGTAATAAGCGTCATCTGTTCGGCAAGCGCAGTAGCGATGAGCAGACGGTCAAAGGGATCTCGATGGATCGTTGTGAGGTTTTCAAGTTCGTCAAGATGAGCAGTTTTAATAGGAAGGATGGAAAAACCGTTTTCTTCCGCCAGACGAATAAAACCAGCCGATTTACCGGCAAATTTCATTTTTCC
>Ga0123356_10001150_pt1 | contig 29279 bp, 28 predicted proteins | sample TergutEmb28metaG_2_FD_92546 | JGI IMG/M metagenome (GOLD analysis project Ga0123356, IMG submission 92546) | Embiratermes neotenicus P3 segment gut microbial communities from Petit-Saut dam, French Guiana - Emb289 P3 | ecosystem: Host-associated > Arthropoda: Insects > Digestive system > Gut ...
GCGAATCTTGCGGCTGATATGTTCAAATCGGGCGAAGTTGACGAGGTTATGCTGTTTTATACGTCTTACATTTCTGCACTTCGACAAGAACCTACAGAAATTCAGCTTCTGCCGTTCGACGTGAACAAGAAGCCGCGAATCACGGTAGGACGCGATGTAGGGGGCGACGTCCTCGGCGCCCCGAAAAAACAAGAGGACGTGAACTACGACCCCACGCCCGAAGCGGTTTTCAACCGTATTATACCGCAGATGTTCCTTTCGATGATTAGCTGTGCGTGTATCGATTCGTTTGCTTCCGAGCAGAGTGCAAGGCGCAACGCGATGGAGTCGGCGTCGGACAACGCGGGCGAAATGATAGAAAAGCTGTCACTTCAATATAACAGGGCAAGACAGGAAAAAATCACCAACGAAATCAACGAAATCGTAGGCGGCGCGAACGCTATATCGTAGGGAACGCATTTATGCGTTCCGATGTTAGCCAACGTTACCAATATTAACCCACGTTATAGAACGGAACGCATAAATGCGTTCCCTACAAAAAAATATAAATTGCGAGGACAGAGTTATGTCTAAAAACGTCGGAACAGTTGTACAAATTATAGGCGCGGTGCTTGATATTCGGTTTGAACCGGAGAATCTGCCGAAGCTTCTTAACGCGATTGACATTCAGCACGGCAATGAAAAGCTTGTCGCTGAAGTCGCGCAGCATATCGGTGATGACACCGTGCGCTGTATCGCAATGGGAAGCACGGACGGGCTTGTCCGCGGCATGGAAGCCGTAGACACAGGCGCAGCAATCAAGGTTCCCGTAGGGAACTCCACGCTCGGCAGGATTTTCAACCTGCTTGGCGAAGCGATTGATAACAAGCCTGCTCCCGAAGCCGAGGAATTCTGGGAAATTCACCGTCCCGTTCCTACTTACGAAGAGCTCAACCCGACCAACAACGTGCTTGAAACAGGCATAAAGGTCGTTGACCTGATTGCGCCTTATCTTAAAGGCGGTAAAATCGGCTTGTTCGGCGGTGCGGGCGTTGGCAAAACTGTTCTGATTATGGAGCTGATTAACAACATCGCAAAGCAGCACGGCGGACTTTCGGTTTTCGCGGGCGTTGGCGAGCGCACTCGTGAGGGGAACGACCTTTACGAGGAAATGATTGAATCCGGCGTTATTAATAAAACCACACTTGTTTACGGTCAGATGAACGAGCCGCCGGGCGCGCGCATGAGAGTCGCGCTTTCGGGGCTGACAATGGCGGAATACTTCCGCGATAAGGAAGGGCAGGATGTTCTTCTGTTCATCGACAATATATTCAGATTTACACAGGCAGGCTCTGAGGTTTCGGCTCTGCTCGGACGTATGCCCTCTGCGGTTGGCTATCAGCCGACGCTGGCAACGGAAATGGGCGCGCTTCAAGAGCGTATCACCTCCACGAACAAAGGCTCAATTACCTCTGTTCAAGCGGTTTACGTACCTGCCGATGACCTTACTGACCCTGCGCCTGCAACAACCTTTGCGCACTTAGATGCAACGACGGTTCTCTCGCGTGAAATTTCGGCGATGGGAATTTACCCTGCGGTTGACCCGCTTGACAGTACCTCGCGTATACTAACTCCCGATGTAGTCGGGCAGGAGCACTATAACGTAGCTCAAGAGGTTCAGGGGATTTTACAACGTTATAACGAGCTTCAGGATATTATCGCGATTCTCGGTATGGACGAACTTGACGACCATGATAAGTTAATCGTTGCCAGAGCGCGCAAAATTCAGCGTTTCCTCTCTCAGCCCTTCTCGGTTGCCGAGCAGTTCACAGGCATGGAAGGTAAGTATGTTCCGCTGAAAGAAACAATCCGCGGCTTCCGCGAAATCATGGACGGCAAGCACGATGACCTCCCCGAGTCCGCGTTCCTTTTCGTGGGAGGAATCGACGAAGCTGTCGCTAAGTATAAAGAAAAACAAGGATAAACAGTAATGAAAAATGTTTTTTTCAGAAAACTGACAGTCTTTTTGCTTCTTTTTGCAGTTACTATAAGCTTTTCGGGCTGTTTTCTCTTCGGCGGCGAAGAGGAGGAGCTTCCCGACTGGCGGGTAAATCCTACCGCAATCGTAAATGCCGAGCTCGCTTTAGAGCAGGTCCGGTGGTATTTCGAGCTGATGGAGTTTGAAGAAGACGCGTTCTACGTCGAGGAAAGCGCAGAAGAGCTCACCGCAGTCACCGAAAACGGCAGCAGACTCAGCGGCTTCGCGGTTTTTCTTACTCAGCCTTTATGGAGCGAGGACATTTCATTCTTTTTTGTTGCGAGAGACGGACGGCTTTTTTATAACTTAGCCGGCGAGCAAGTCCGCGCTGGCGTTCCGCTAATTATCCCGTTTGAAACGGAAGCACTGACCTTGGAGGTATATTCTCATGACACCTTTTAAATTGCAGATAATTACCCCCGACGGCTTTCTTTACGACGGGCAGGCTGACAGCTTGATTGTCCGTACCACAGTCGGCGACAAGGGGATTTTAGCCCGCCATGAAGCGTATTCAGCGGCACTCGGAACAGGAAAAATAAGAGTTAATTCCGGCGGCAGGCAGAGCGTTGCGGCTATATCCTCCGGAATAGTTAAGGTCGGCGAAGACAAAACCGTAATCCTTGCGCAAAGCTGTGAATGGGGCGACAGAATCGACAAAAAACGCGCCGAGGAAGCAAAGCGCAACGCCGAAGAAAAGCTCGCAGATTCATCGCTTAGCGATAAAGAACACGCAATTGCAGAATTTAAACTCAGACGCGCACTCAACAGGCTTGACGCGGCAGAGAAGAAATAAAAACTAAACCCCGCCTTTAAGGCGGGGTTTCTTGACAATTTTCGACAGGAATGTAAATGTAACTAAAAAACTCCGGGTCTACACACCCGAAGTTTTCGTTTTGGGTATACAATGACTTGCTCATTCATTGTTTAATTCGCTAACGCCATTATAACATAACAATAACAAAAAGTCAAGTATTTTTTATTTATGCCGTGACAATCCCCGCCGCCGCTTGCAAATTCAACTTCTCGACAGCCGCCTCGCGCATTTTATACTTCATGATTTTCCCCGCCGCGTTCATGGGGAACTCGGTTACGAAGTCGATGTATTTCGGAACCTTGTGTTTTGCAATCCGCGCAATCGTGAACTCTCTTATTTCCTGCTTTAATTCCTCGCTCGCTTCCAAGCCGTCCTTGAGAATTATGCACGCCATGATTTCCTCGCCGTAGTCCTTGCTCGGCACGCCGATTACCTGCACGTCGCGAACATGAGGACAGGTGTACAGAAAATCCTCAATTTCCTTAGGGTAAATATTCTCGCCGCCGCGGATAATCATGTCGCGTATGCGCCCCGTGATTTTATAATAGCCGTCCTGACTGCGCCGCCGCGCAAGGTCGCCGGTGTGAAGCCAGCCGTCCTCGTCAATCGCCGCGCTTGTCGCTTCCTGCATTTTATAGTAGCCCTTCATGATATTGTAGCCTCTTGCGCAAAGCTCGCCGTCTGTGTCGTCGGGGAGCTCTTCGTTTGTCGCGGGGTCAACGATTTTTACCTCCACGCCGAAAAGTTTACCGCCGACTGTATTTACGCGCGCTTCCACGCTGTCGCTGGTTTTACTCATGGTAATCGCAGGACTGCTTTCCGTCTGCCCGTAGGTAATGCAGATTTCGCTCATGTTCATCTTATTCAACACGTCCTCCATGACCTTAACGGGACAGGGCGAACCTGCCATTATGCCCGTTCTCGCGTGCGAGAAGTCAGTCTTTGCAAAATCTACGTGCTCAAGCATGGCTATAAACATAGTCGGAACGCCGTGACAGGCGGTGATTGCATTATCGTTTATGCATTTTAGTGCTTTCGCGGGTGAATACGCCGTAATCGGGAACATGGTCGCCGCGTGCGTCATTGAAGCGGTCATTCCGAGCACCATTCCGAAGCAGTGGAACATCGGCACATGAATCAAAAGCTTGTCGTTATTAGAAAAATCAAGGCAGTCGCCGATTGCTTTGCCGTTATTAACTACGTTGTAATGCGTGAGCATTACGCCCTTCGGGAAGCCCGTTGTGCCGCTTGTATACTGCATATTACAGACCTCGTGCGGGTCAAGCGACAGTTGCCGTGCACGCACTGTTGCGGCGGCGGCTTCATCGCCCTCCGCTAAGCTGAACGCTTCGTCCCAGGTAAAACAGCCGTCCTGCTTTGAGTCGATTGTGATTATATTTTTGAGGACAGGCAAACGCTTGCTGTTCAGTTCGCCGGGCTTAGAAGTCGCAAGCTCAGGGCAGACCTCCTTTAAAATTCCGACGTAGTCCGAATCGCGGAAGCCGTCAATCATTACGAGCGTATGCGTGTCCGACTGGCGCAGAAGATACTCCGCTTCGTGGATTTTATAAGCAGTATTCACCGTCACAAGCACCGCGCCGATTTTCGTCGCCGCCCAAAACGTAATAAACCATTGAGGGACGTTCGTCGCCCAAATAGCCACGTGCGAGCCTTTTTGAACGCCCATTTTCACAAGTGCCGCCGCGAATTGATTAACATCGTGGCGGAATCCGCGGTACGTACGAATATAATCAAAGCCGTCCTCGGTATATTTGAAAGCCAATTGCTCGGGGAATTCCTCGCAGATTCTGTCAAGCACGTCCGGAAAGGTTTCATTTATAAATGTTTCTTTTTTCCACGGATAGTAGCCTGTCCCGCGCTCGTCCATGAAAAGCATACGGCTTTTTACCGTCCACGGCTCCATATACTGCGCAAAGTGCGGGATTGCAATGCTCGCGTGCACAAGGTTCGTTGACCAGCGTTTGACCCATTCGAGCGAAATATAGCCGTCGTAGCCTGCTTTTTCAAGCGCAAGAAGCATATCCTGAATCGGCATATCGCCCTCGCCCATGAGCTTATAAGCGGGCTTATTATCGACCATAATGCTGTCTTTAGTGTGAACGTATTTTATGTAATTTCCGAGGTTTTCGACGGTTTGCTCGCCGCTTTCGCCGAAGTAGCGGTAAGGGTGGTGCATATCCCACAAAGCCGCGACGAACGGCGAATCAACTGCGTCAAGCAGCTTGCGAAGCCGCTTCGTATCGGCGTAAACGCCGTTGGTTTCGACCAAGAACGTCACGCCGCCTGCTTCGGCGAATTTTGAGAGGGTTTTCAGTTCGTTTATAATAAATTCATCGTCAACCTCACCTGTGACGCCTGCTTCAGCGTCGGCAAGAATACGAATGTATGAAGTTCCGAGCTTTGCCGCTAACTGCACATATTGCTCAAGCTCTGCTTTGTTTTCCGCGCTTTTTTCTTTATTTTTCAGCGGACAGCCGGTGGAAAGGCAAGGGATTTCAAGCCCTGCTTTTTTTAGCGTTGCGACAGTTTTTTCTATATTCGCGGTGAATGGTTTCCCTTTTACTGCGAATATTTCGTCAAGAGATTCGCGCAGCTCGATTCCGCTAAAGCCGTAATCCTTCGCCGCACTGTAAATATCAATCCACGAATAATCGGGACAGGCGAGGGTTGAAAAACTGATTTTCATTTGTGTGTCCTTCCTTGTTAATTTCTATATATTTTATTTTTCAAACATTTTAATAACCGCTTTGGTTATAGCTGACATTTTTATTGCGTTCAAACTGCCGATTTTATATGAAATTATGCTTTCATCAGCGGTAAACAGCTTATTTGGTCTGACGTTGCTGACTGCGTTCAATGAACCCTCTTCAATGTCTGACAGTTCAATTGTTACTGCGTTATCGTCTTTGACGTTTTGACTCGTAATTTGACAAAGAATCATATCGCTACCTTTTAATTCGGCAAGAACTAACGCAGGGCGTTTCTTTGATGAGCTTAAATCCGAAAAAGGAAAAGGAACAACAACAATATCGCCTTTTATAAATTTTGCCATGCGGCATCCTCCTCCGGCAAAAGCCAATCTTTAGAGAGGGAATGTTCGCTCGCAAGTGTAATATCGCTTACTGTATTTGATTTTAACTGCTTTAAAAACAACACATAATGCAGAATCTCGTCAATAACATTTGCCGGTAATGATTCTATTTCATTCATAAGAGCTTGTTTATTTGCCATAATTATTGCCCTCTCTTTAAAAAAATTACATATCAAGATTATTTTATCATATTTCCATTATAGTTGTCAAGAATTTTCGTCATTGACATAAGCGCGGTTTTGTGGTAGAATTCAAAGTAAGTAGGGAACGACGCATCTTGCGACAGCAAGATGCTATCCTCAGGCGTTCCGTTAGAAAGGTGCAGAACTATGAATTTTTCTGATATAATCAAATCCGCAAAAAACCAACTTCCTCACGAAATCCACGCGACGTTGTCGAACGCCGTCATGAGCGACATCGCTGTTGACTGGCGCAGAAGCGCGGTAAAAGATACGCGCAAAGCCGCTTATCTGTCAATGGAATTCCTTATGGGGAGAGCGGTTTATAACAACCTGCTTTGTCTGGGTGTGCTTGACGAGGTGAAGAACGCGTTCGCGGACGCAGGCGCGGATTTTAACGCACTTGAAGAAATCGAAGATGCCGCGCTCGGTAACGGTGGGTTGGGGCGGCTTGCCGCCTGCTTCTTAGACAGTGCGGCGGCGCAGGGCTATGCGCTCGACGGCTACGGAATCCGCTATAAATACGGCTTGTTTAAGCAGAGCTTCGAGAACGGCTTTCAGAAGGAATCGCCCGACGACTGGACGAAGTACGGCGACCCGTGGAGCGTACGGCACGAGGAAGAAGCCGTTACGCTTGAATACGGCGACATGACAGTTTGCGCTGTGCCTTATGATATGCCGATAATAGGCAAGGGGCGGGAAAACATACGCACGCTACGTTTGTGGCAAGCGGAGCCGCTTCGCGGCGCGGAATTTGATTTCGCGGCGTTCGACAGGGGCGAGTACTTAAAAGCGTCGGAAGCCGCTGTGCTTGCCGAAAATATTTCCCGCTGCCTTTATCCGAACGATAACAGCTACGAGGGCTTGAAGCTTCGTCTGCGGCAGGAATACTTCTTCAGCGCGGCGAGCGTTCAGGACATAGTGAGAAAGCACAAGGCGCAGGGCAGAAGTATGCAGCAGCTGCCGGAATTCGTCAGTGTACAGCTTAATGACACGCACCCTGTCGTGGCGATTCCCGAGCTCGTCAGAATTCTTGTTGACGAGGAAGAAATAGCTTTTGCAAAAGCTTTATCTATTGTCCGCAAGGTTTTCAATTATACGAATCATACGGTTATGCCAGAAGCACTCGAAAAGTGGGACTGCGGTTTAGTTAAGGAAATTCTGCCGAGAATTTATGAAATCTGCCTGCAAATTAATGAAGCGTTCATAACCGATATGTACGCGCAGAGCATGGCGGCGGCAAAAATAGACACACTGCGGATAATTGATAATTCGACACTGCATATGGCGCGCATGGCGATTTATTGCTCATCTGCGGTCAACGGCGTGGCGCAGCTGCACACGGATATTCTTAAAGCCGATGTGCTGAAGGACTGGTTTGAATTATACCCCGAAAAGTTCCAAAACAAAACCAACGGCATAACTCCGCGCCGCTGGCTCGGCTTGTGCAACCCCGCGCTGACGGGTTTAATCACCGAGTTACTTGGCGACAACAACTGGCTTTACGATTTGGATAAACTTAAAGATTTGCGCAAATTTGCAGAGGACAGCGCGATAATCGCGCGTTTCGCCGAAATAAAAAAGCAGAATAAAATAAAGCTTGCGGATTATATTAAAAAGCATGAGGGGATTGTAATTAACCCCGACAGCATTTTTGATATACAGATTAAACGCTTGCACGAGTATAAGCGGCAATTACTGAACGCCTTTTCGATTCTTTATTTGTACTTCGGGATTAAAGACGGCAAGCTGAAGAATTTTCACCCGACAACGTTTATTTTCGGCGCGAAAAGTGCCCCCGCTTACGCAAGGGCAAAGGGTATAATTAAATATATTAACGAAATCGCGAAATTAATCGAAGCCGACAAGGACGTGCGTGAGCTGATAAAAGTAGTCTTCGTGCAGAATTATAACGTTTCTTACGCGGAAAAGCTTGTGGTTGCCGCTGATGTTTCCGAGCAGATTTCAACCGCGGGGACGGAAGCAAGCGGAACAGGTAACATGAAGTTTATGCTGAACGGCACGGTCACGCTCGGAACTATGGACGGCGCGAACGTTGAAATCGTTGAGGAAGCGGGCGCGCAGAATAATTATATTTTCGGCGCGTTGACCGAAGAGCTCGGTAAGATTATGAAAAGTTACGAGCCCCGCAAAATCGCCGCAAGCGACCCGCATATTAACAGAGTTTTGCAAACTTTAATAGACGGCACTGTTTCTGACGGCGGGACAGGTATTTTCCGTGAGCTGTATTTCGCGCTGACTGACGGTGCTTCGTGGCACGTGCCCGACCATTATTACCTGCTCGGCGACCTTAATTCCTATGTTAACGCGAAGCTGCAAATCAATGCAGATTATAGCGGCAAGCGCGACGAATTCATGAAGAAATGCTGGCTGAATACTGCGGGCGCAGGGAAGTTCAGCTCGGATAGAACGATTAAGGATTATGCGGAAAATATATGGAGGATTTAAGTGGAAGCGATTAGAAAAGACAAACGCTATACCTACGCGGATTATCTGACCTGGGACGATGATGTGCGTTATGAGCTTATTGACGGTGTGCCGTATATGATGGGAGCACCGAATTTGAGGCATCAGGAAATCGCAGGAGAATTATATGGGCAGTTGCGCGATTTCCTCAAAGGAAAATCATGCAAGCCTTTTATCGCGCCTGTCGATGTTCGGCTTAACCACAGAAAAGGCGACAACATGGTTGTTCAGCCGGATTTATTAGTCGTTTGTGACCCTAAAAAATTAGAAGACGGAAAATCGGTCAAGGGTGCGCCGGATTTCATCATAGAAATTCTGTCGCCGTCAAATGCAGGGCATGACCAAATCGTTAAGCTCAATAAATATATGCAAGCCGGGGTGCGTGAATACTGGATTGTAGACCCCGAAAGAAAAACTGTTCAGGTTTATATATTAAAGGGCGGAATTTACGCGGCATATGCGTACGGCGAAGAAACCGATTCTATCCCTGTCAGCGTATTAAGCGGCTGTGCGATTGACTTAAAAGAGATTTTCATCGTGTAGGGCACGCATTAATGCGTGCCGCGGAAAACGCGCGTAATTATCGGAACGCATAAATGCGTTCCCTACAGAATATTCCTCCCTGTCAAGAACTGCACAGCCTTCTGTGGCGAAGTCCTGACGTGCTCCATTTCGGGCGAGTGAAGCTTTCCCGCGTTGCGGTAATCAAAGCTGTCGCAGAACTCGCTGACATTCAGATTCAACTGCTTCGCATATCCCGCCACGACCTCGTCCAAAGCCTTGATAAACTCGGCGCGCGCGTGCTTATTCATCTGCTCGGACTTCGCCGCTAAGAGATGATAATGCGGCAGGCAGTAATATTCCTGCTCCTTAAAAAGCTCCTTGAACTTGCGGTCTTTTTCAAAAAGAACGAAAACAGTTTTAAGCATATGGTTCACGCCCCAGTCTACCTTTGAGCAGACGAAGCAAGTATGCTCGATTTTGTCGGCACGCTTAGACTTGGAGGCGAAGATATTCTTAGTCTCAAAAACCCGCTCTCTGACGCTCGCAAGATGCGTATTAAGCGTCAGCGCGAGCGACAGCCGATTACCCTGCTTAGCGAGCATGGGATAGTGCACAAGGCAGAAGCCGAGCTTGTTAGTTTCCTCGCGGACATCGGGCTCCATCATCGCCGCGCCCATTATGTACTCGCTGATATGCTCCTCAACCGTGTCGCGCATACGGCAAATCGGACAGCCCTCCTTAGGCTCGAAAACCTCATTTACAGGGATTGTTAAAATACTTTCTCTCATTTTTAAACCTCACTTTTTATTAAAATTATTATGAATTATTTTATTGAAACGAATTATTTTAACGCGGAGCTAACCTTAACAGGCGGGCAGGCGTTCCGCTGGCGGCGGCTTGAAAACGACCGCTACTTCGGTATCGTCGGCAGCCGCGCAGTTGAGCTGAAACGCGAGAAAAACGGCATTAGAATCAGCGATAACGATGAAGCCTTCTGGAATAATTACTTCGATATTCAAACTGATTACGAGCAGATTGTGCAGTGCTTATCGGAGGATACGACACTTCGGGCGGCTTGCCGCGGAGCAGATGGACTGCGGCTTTTAAAGCAAGAGCCTTTTGAAACGCTGATTAGCTTTATTATTTCGCAGAATAATAATATCAAGCGGATTGCGGGGATTATCGAACGGCTTTGTGCAAGCTTCGGCGAGAAAATCGGCGCAGATACATATGCTTTTCCGACAGCAGAAGTCCTTGCAAACGCGGATTTAAACGGGATTGGCGCGGGGTATCGCGCAGGGTACATAAATGACGCGGCGCGAAAAGCGCAAAACGGTGAAATTAATCTTTCCGCGCTTTATGAAATGCAGACAGATGAAGCTCGGTTTGAGCTTATGAAAATCAAGGGTGTCGGCGAAAAAGTCGCTGACTGCGTGCTTTTGTTCGCATACGGGAAGGCAACCTTCCCGAAGGACGTGCATATAAAGCAGGCGCTTAGGGAATTTTATCCCGATGGTTTACCCGCTTGTATTGCGGGCTATGAGGGAATCGCACAGCAGTTTTTATTTGAATATTATCGCAATAATCGTAATATTAAGAACGGGAGGAAATAATATGTTTTGTTCAAAATGCGGAGTTGGGCTCGGTGAGGGGAATATTTTCTGTCACTCCTGCGGAGCGAAGGTTATAGCTGTAGGGTGCGACGTCCCCGGCGAACCGGAATCACCGGAAGCACCGGAAATTCAAGAAGCTGCTCTGCCGGAAACCACCCCGTCAGGCTACGCCTGCCACCCCTCCACGGAGGGGAATGAGCCTGTGCCCGTACCGGAAGAGGTTTTTCGTGCGATTGAGTTGCTGGAAGCTGCGCCAATTGCAGAGCCCGCAGCTTTCGCAAAAGAGGAACGAGAAAAAGCCAAAAAAGAAAAAGAATACTTCGGGCTTCCCGCGCTGATTTTCTGTCTGACGATTATAGCGATGCTGTCGGCGGCGTGCGGAGTGCTTTCCATGCTGTATTTTGGAGGATTATAATTATGGTAAAAATTGGTAACGACTGGGACGAGCTTTTAAAGGACGAGTTCAGAAAAAACTATTATGCCGCTCTGCGCGAGTTTCTGAAGCAGGAGTATCAGAATTTTACGATTTATCCCGATATGAACGATATATTTAACGCGCTGAAGCTAACTGCTTATAAAGACGTTAAGGCGGTGATTCTCGGGCAAGACCCCTACCACGAGCCCGGGCAGGCGCATGGCTTGTGCTTTTCTGTGCAGGCGGGTACGCGCCGTCCGCCCTCGCTTGAGAATATTTTTAAGGAGCTGACCGACGACTTAGGAATCATTCCGCCTCCGCACGGCGACTTAACCTGCTGGGCGAAGAACGGCGTGCTTCTGCTTAATACCGCGCTGACCGTTCGGCAGGGCATGGCGAACAGCCACAGAAACAAGGGCTGGGAGATGTTCACCGATAAAATTATCGAGCTGCTCAATAACCGCGCAGAGCCTATTGTTTTCATACTTTGGGGCATGAACGCGAGAGCGAAAGCGCAATTACTCACGAACCCGATACATATGGTGCTGACCTCGGCGCACCCGAGCCCGCTTTCGGCGTACAACGGCTTTTTCGGCAACCGCCACTTCTCAAAGGCGAATATTTTTCTTGAGGAGAATAAGCGGGAGCAAATCAATTGGCGGCTGGAAGATGAGGCTATGACTGCCTGTACTCCAAATTAAACTGCGTAAATTCATTGAATTTCGGAACGCCGGGGACGTCGTTCCCTACATCGCCGTACTGCGAGTAGAGCCCGATAACAACGCCTGTGAAGCCGCCCGCAACCTCGGACGAAAGATAGCGCGTCTGCGCAGTGCCGAGCGAAACACCGCCGCAGAAAAATTCGTAGTTAATTGCATTTGCTTTGATTCTGAGCGTAATATCCCCGTTCGCGGGGATTTCTTTTTTCGTGTGTTTTATATCGCCGATGTTTAATTTTAATTTCACAGCAGAGCCGTCGAAAGCCAAGTCGTAATGATGATTCTCGTCCATGTAAATCGTCACGCCCGCCTCGCCGTCGTTTGCGCGAACCTGCACAGAAAGCTCAAATTCAAACTCTTTTTGGTGCAATCCGATGAAAGAGGGAGAACCTGCGTCATCAAGCGTATCGGGAGAGCTCTTAATCTTCAAAGATTCTTTTGTGATTATAAAGTTTTCTTCGCTCGGATTACGCAGAAAACGCCGGTCGTGCGGCGTGATATTTTGGAAGTTGAAATTATTTTTGAAAATCTGCGTTACGCCGTTGAGCTTAACTTCTTCAGTAGTTGTACCGTTTTCTCCGACCGTGAACCAGCCGTCGTCGCCGAACTTTGCAGGCATTAAAAACACCTCGCGCCCTAAGTGATGAAACGTCAGCCAGCGGTCAATCTGACGGAAGCCGAGGTGGAACAGCCACCAGTTGCCGTGCTCGTCTTCGATTAAGTCGCTGTGCCCGACGCCTTGAATTGAATAGCCGCCTAAGTTTCTGTTGGTAAGCACAGGGTTTTCCGCATACGGCTCGAAAGGTCCCCAAAGATTTTCGGAGCGCGCGTAGGTCACCATGTGCCCGTATTCGGTGCCGCCCTCAGCCGCTAAAAGATAGTAGTATTTCCCGATTTTATAAAGATGCGGGCTTTCGAGATAACGCCCGCCTGTGCCGTGCCAGAGCGTCTTTTGCTCGCTGAGCAGCTTCCCTGTTTCTATGTCGATTTCGCTTTGAACAATGCCGTCAGCATTACTCATGAAATAGGCTTTGTCGCCCTCAAAGTAAAACGACGGGTCGATGCCCTCCTGCTCAACGTAAATCGGCTCTGACCACTCGCCGTAGATGTCGTCGGTGTAAACGTAAAAATTCCCGCCGCCTGTGACGTTAGTCGTCGTCATGTAAAATCTGCCGTTGTTAAACCTGATTGTAGGCGCGAAAATCCCGCCCGAGCTGTACACGCCGTCAAGCGGAAGCTGTGATTTACGGGTCAGGCAATGCCCGATTTGCGTCCAGTTGACTAAGTCGTCGCTTTCAAAAATCGGCACACCCGGAAAGTATTGAAAAGAGCTCGCGGCTAAATAGTATTTGTTATTAGCGCGGCAAACGCTCGGGTCGGGATAATAGCCTCTAATTACAGGGTTTTTAAATGTCATTTTTCGTTCTCCGTTTCAAATATTTATTTAAGTTTTCCGTGAAAAAAGCGTCTTTGGTTAAGTGCAGATAAACCGCACAAGCACCGAGATAAAAGCCCGCGCCGACTACTACTTGAATTAAAATCGTCGCGTAAATATCATTTGCGGCGATTCCGACATAACGCACGAGCGCGTACATCACTGCGCCCGCGCCGAAAAAGAACAGCGAGTTCTTCAGATAAACGCCGATAGGGAGCTGCTTTTTCGCGGCGAAGATAACAATCAAACAGCGCAGACATTCCGCCGAAATCATGCCGACTACTGCACCCATTGCACCGAACTGCGGGATTAAAATTAAATTCGCCGAAACGCTGACTACTGCCGCCGCAATCGCAGACGCTGTGTGGATTTTGTCCAATTTATTCGGGAGCAGGAACTGCGCAGTGATTACGTTTTGGAAAGCCAAAAAAGGAATAATTACGCAAAGCGCGCGAATCAGCACGCCGCACTCGCGGAATTCCCCCCCGAAAAACCAAGGCGCGAAGCGGTCGGCAATCCCCGCGATTCCGAAGGTCATAGCGACTGCCAGAAGCATAACGTACTTCATGGAAAGCAGAGTCAGTCTGCTTTTTTCTTTTTCGCCGCTGTTCGCGGTTAGGTTCGCCATGCGCGGAAGCATAATCGCGTTGAACGCGGTGATGAGCCCCACGGGAACTAAAATAATTTTCTGCGAGTTTTCGTAAAAGCCGAGCTGAATCTGACCGCTGATTGCGCCGAGCATAATCTTGTCAAGAAGGTTATAAACGCTCATTGCGATTACCGGAATAAATAAAATTAATAGCGGCTTAATGTGCAGTTTCATGCCGCTCCATGCAGGTCTCACAAGCCTTGTAAAGCGCCGCAGAAAAGCCCAGACTATGACCTGCCCGCCGAAGGTTCCGAGCGACATAATAAGAATATATTTCCATAAGTCTGACGGCTCTTTTACGAAAATAAAGACGCATCCTACGGCAAGCAGTTTTACTGCGGTGCTTCTCACAACTGCGAGCTTAACCCGCTCGAGCCCGAGAAAAAGCCAGTTTATATCGAACATCGCGCCTATGATTGCGGTTGTGCGGATTATAAAAAGCAGGCGATATTCTCCTGCGAAAAAAACGAGAAAAGCAATATAAGCAATAAGCACAAACAGCGAAATAACAAGGTGCAGAGCGAACAAATCGCTGAAGGTTCTGCTCAGCTTTTCCTTGTCATCGCGGACTGCGGCGATTGTCCGTGTGCCATGGTGAACAAGCCCGAGCCGCGCAAAATAAACGAAGTACGTCACTATCGAAAATGTATATGAATTTATTCCGATGTTTTCCGCGCCGAGCACTCTCGAAAGATAGGGCGCGAGAAAGAGCGGAACGAGAATGAGAAGAAGCTGATAAAAGCTTTGATAGAGGAAGTTTTTCTTAATTGAGGGCATGGTTGAGTCCTATTCTGTTAATAGCTTGTCTATTATTTGATTTAATTTTGAAGACGAGGTGTTTTTTGTATATGACAGGTATCTGACACAAGAGCCGCGCGCTATAAGGAAATCCTCTGTTTGTGTAAACAGGCTGTTACCTTTCCAGTCATCACCCACAAACATTACATCGAACTTATATTTTTCAAACGCCGCGATTTTATCGCGGTTTTCTTGAATTACAACTTCATCGACATATTTTATCGAATCAACAATTGCCTTTCGTTCCTCGAAAGGAATAATCGGCTTTTTATGCTTGTATTCTAAAACTAACTCATCAGTACTCACGGCAACAATTAAATGTTCACATTCTTCTTTAGCGCGTTTAAGTAAGTTTAAATGCCCGACGTGAAATAAGTCATAAACTCCTGATGTATAACCTATTTTATATTTTTTCATCTTCTGATTCCCCATTAATAAATATTATTTCCGAAGCGTGAGTTGTTCTTTTTTCTTCGGGAGGAAGCTCCATATAATCAGCACCGTACAACCCGCTTAAATATTTTTTGTATTCCGAGGGAGCTGTCACATGAATATCCTCAAAGGGCAGTGAAGCCCCGTCACCAAACCACTCCGAGGGAAACACAGCTTTAAACTTATATTGCCCCCATAACTGCGGAGAGCAGTATTTCTTTTTATGAAAGCTGTATTTTTTTAACAGCTTATCTCCGGCGCGAGCTCTTTTTTTCTTGTTGAAAAATTTTGATATATTAAATCTATTGCAAAAGCTTAATATAAGTCTTTCGGGCAATTTTCTCTTTTTATTTTGTTTTACATTTTTTTCAAAAACAGACAGGTTGAAAAATGCTTTTTTAAATAAAAACAAACGCACGTGAAAGTATCTTATAATTTTGCTGTTGGGCAGTCCGTCCGCAGGGAAAACATCTATATAAGCAAATGAATGAACCTCCTCTTTTGCTGTAGTTACAATAATTTTAATACGAGTGTCTACAATTTTTATAAAAGGACAAATATGATTTTCGTCGTTATCAATTGTTCTGATTTCATAAGGTTGACATAAATGCTCGGAAGCGATTTTTTTAAAACGTTCGTAATCCTCCCGCGGCATAGAAACATCAATGTCATCGTCCCACGGAATAAAACCCCCGTGCCGCGTCGCACCTAAAGCTGTGCCGCCTATTGCGTAATACTTGAGCTTGTGAAGCTCGCAAAGGCTGATAAATTCTTTTAATATTTCAAGTTCAATTAATTGTAATCTGCGTAAATCGCCTGTATCTATTTTCTACACCTCCCAATAAAAATTATAAGGCATAACCCGCGAAATATTAATCATACGCGAGACAACAAAATACGCAATCATTACGGCGTAAATAATTATAATGAAAACAGTTTTTATTTTCTTTTCCTTTATGCTCGACAGAGCCTTCGGTATGGCGATAATCGCGATAAAATCAAGGTAAGGTGCAATTCGCGTAAAAATATATGAATTTGTTGCGAGCGTTTCTATCATCGCCCATGCTAAAAGCAAATTAACTATAAAGTTATGCTTAATGCCTTTTTCATCTTCCTTTTCTTTCGTATTTATTAAAAAGAAAATCAGAATTAACAACGCGATAGCCATTTTAACCCAGCGGGTAGAATCGGCTGTGTCAAACCGTCCGCCGATATAACCCGAATATTTATTGAACAATTCAAACTGATAAATCAAGAACATAATCTGCCTGAAGTTCAAAAGAATTACAACCATAACGCCCGACAGCGCGAGAAGCATACCTTTTTTAATTTTTATTTTATACAGGAAAAAATATATAAGGCATATTATAGCCGAATAATGAAACATCATCGCCGCAAGCGATACGAGCAGAAATTTAAAATACTTTTTCTCTTTTATTAAATTTATTCCGAAAAGTAATACACCCAAAGCGAGATATTGCCGCATTAGGTTCATGGACTGTGCAAAAAACATACAAAAAAACACAAACGAGCTTATCGCGATGTCGTCGGAGTTTTTTAAGATAAACCGCGCAGTTGAAAACGCGACAAAGCCGCTCGACACAATCAAAAGCAACTGAAAATCAGCAGAGATGAGGTTCAGCAGCTTGCAGAGAAGTATAAAGCCCGGCTCGTATCTGAGAGCTAACGCTCTGTCCCAGTTCAAATATCCGATTTCAAGATAAGCGTTGCAAAACTGGCGCGTATCAACGCCTATATTTATGCTTCTCAAAGCCGAGACGAGCGCAATCAGCGAAAAAATAAAAACGAGATAAGTTTTTTTTCGTCTTTCGTTTTCGTTTATCCGCGTGAAAAAAGACGGAAGAATCGCCCCGCAAAGCAAGGTAATATAAACTGCCATATTAATCCTTTTTGTAAGTTTTCCTTAATAGCTTCCTGTAAATAAAATCTCGCAGAAAATTCGGCATTAGACAAACGATTATATTAAATAATGACCTCATGAAATAATCATTAAGTCCTGTCCAGCCGTTCTTGTAAAGCTTTTTATTAAAAGCAAGCAAAGATTTTAAAAATTTTATGCCGCCGCGCCTTTTGTAAAAGTCACTGTTGATTCTCATGTACACGAGAGGCTCTTGAATGTTATAAGCACGTACTCCGTGACGCAGCAGCTTTACAAAAATATCGTAATCCTCAACAAGATAATTGTCTTCATAATTTCCGCAGTCTATAACATCTTGCTTTCTGAAGAGGGCAGAAGGATGCGCGACAGGCGCGCGTTTTTTTGAAAATTTGATTATATGTTCATGCTTTTCGGGCATTGCGCGAAGTGAAATAATATTACCGGTTTCGCCGATAAATTCATATACACTGCTGCCGACAAGATTCGCACCTTTTTTAATTATATCGAATTGCTTTTCCAAGCGAGACGGCACCGAAAAATCATCGGCATCCATTCGCGCCACATATTCGTTACGGCACAGAGGAATCGCTTTTCTTAATAAAAGTCCGAGTCCTTCGTTTTCGGCGAATCTGTAAACGCTGAAAAGAACGCTGTTTGTTTCATAATTACCGATTACATTTTCAAGCTCGCTTGTAACCGCGCCGTCAACTGCTATGACAATTTCCTCGGGCGGCAAGGTCTGCGCAAGCATAGAATCGACCGCGATTTTCAGCCATTCGGGGTTGTCTTTAAAATAAACAGGCATGAGGACGCTGTACTGTTGATTTATGTTTATTCAGCCCCTCCCTTGTATTTATAATACAATTATATAACAAGTTCTTGTGTTTGTCAATGATTGTGACAAATGTCATGCAATATTGTGCTTTTAAACACTTGCGGCGGCGGCGAAGCTTTGATAAAATGTGATTAGATTAACAAAAGGAGAAAATTTTATGATACTTTCAATGACCGATGTGATTAAAAGATACCGCGCGCTTACTGCGCTTGACCATTTGACCCTAAACCTGCAAAAGGGTGAAGCCCTCGGGCTTCTCGGTCCCAACGGCGCAGGGAAAACCACTGCAATCCGCGTGCTTACAGGGCTTACGGGCGCAGACACAGGCGAGATTAAGCTATTCGGGAAGGAATTTTCGGGAAAGAATAATTCCGATTCAATGGCAATCAGAAAGCGCATAGGCTTGGTTCCGCAGGACTTGGCGCTTTATGAAACGCTTTCCGCACGGGAAAACTTAGAGTATTTCGGCAAGCTGTACGGCGTTCACGGCGCAGAGCTTAAAAAGAGGGTTGATGCGGCTTTGGAAGTCCTCGGACTGACCGATGTCGCGAAGAAGTCGCCGAAAAAATTCTCGGGCGGCATGAAGCGCAGATTAAACATAGGCTGTGCCGTGATTCACAAGCCGGAGCTGCTTATTCTTGACGAGCCGACTGTCGGGATTGACCCGCAGTCCCGCAATCATATTTTAGATTTTGTGAGCGAAATCAACAAACAGGGCACAACCGTGCTCTACACCTCGCATTACATGGAGGAAGTCGAGCGCGTCTGCTCGCGGGTTTGCATAATGGACGCAGGGCGGGTAATCGCCGACGGAAGCGTCGAGGAAATAGCGAAATCCGCAATATTTGAGGAATCAATTACCCTTGAAGTAAAAGACCCCGCGCCGTCCCTACCCGAAAGCATAAAGAAGATTCAAGGCGTTGTACGCTGTGAGGTTAAAAATCGCGCGGTCACAATTACAAGCACGGCGGGCTCGGGGAATTTACCGCGCATTATCGAGGTTGCTTCACCCTTTGTAATTCTCGGCGTTTCGGCGAAGCGCGCGACTTTAGAGGACGCGTTCTTAGCTTTAACAGGCAAATCTTTAAGGGACGGCGGTGAAGCGTCATGAAAAGCTTTTTAGCAGTATTTACTACAGCCACAAAATATTGCTGGCGCGACCTCACGAGCGTAGCCGTGCTGATTGCCTTTCCGATTATGCTGATACTTGTGCTCGGGAATGCGCTTGCGGGCTTCATTTCGCCTACCTACGACTTTGAGCCGCTTCCCGTTTCGGCAAGCGTTGAAGCAGGCGGGAATTTAGAAACATTTCTGCAAAGCGGCGAAAGCTCGCAGTTCATGGAAATTAATTTTACAACGCGGGAAAACGCCGAGGAATTAGTGCAATCGGGTGAAGTGTATGTCGCAATTATCGAGGAGGACGGCGAGGTCACGGTAATCAGAGCGCGGAATTCCGGAATGAACGCAATGATTCCGATTTCTATTATTGATTCTTACAAGCAAATCGGCGCGGCGATGACGATTGCGATGACAAGCGGCGGGGATTTTACGGAGCTCGCGGGTTTAATCGGCGCGGAGCTGTCCGTGACCGCCGCGCCGCTCGGCAACCGTGTGCAGAGCGCGATTGATTACTATGCAGTGACTATGCTTGTCATGATTCTGCTGTTCACAGGCTTGAACGGCTTAGAGCTTTTCAAGAAAAGTATGTTCTCGGAGACAGGCGCGCGGGTGCTTACCTCACCTGTGTCGAAGCCTGTGCTCGTCGGCGGCTTGCTCGCCGCCGCAACAGTAACGAGCTATGTTCAGGGCTTGATTACATTCTTCTTCACTATGTTCGTTTACGGCGTTTACTGGGGCGAGAATATACCCTTAGTGCTTCTGACGCTGTTCGCAGTTACGCTGTTTTCGCAGGCGTTCGCAATCGTTGTGCTTCTGCTTTGCAAAAGTCCTAACGCGGCTATGGGCGTAATGCAGGCTTTAATCTGGGTGATGACCTTTGTTGCGGGCGGCTATGTAAAAATAGACTTCGGCGCGGCGCAGGAAATCTTCCGTTATTCCCCGAATTCATTGGCGCATACAATCATTTTCGGCTCGGCGTTCGGCGGAAACGAAACGAGAATGATGAATGATTTGGCTTTGCTGTTCATTTATGTCGCGGTATTGTTCGTGATTGCATTTATTCTCGGAAAAAGGAGGCTGACGAAATGATTATTTTTTTAGGAACTTTAAGGCGTATCTTCAAACAGCCGCTTAACTGGGCGTTTCTGCTGCTTTTTCCTTTCCTGTGTTATGTTCTTTTGTCTATAACCGAGAGCTCCGACTCGGATAATATCGCCGCTTCACCCATGCGCTTCGGGATTGTTGACAAGGATAACACTACGCTTTCAAAAACACTTGCAAATCAGCTCGGCTTGCGTTATAATGTAAGTGAGATTGAAGAAGAAAATATTTCGGCAGTTCTCATTGACCAGTTTGTGCCGTGGGTATTAGTTATCGGTGAGGGCTTTGAAGAGGATATTTTAAGCAAGAACACCGAGCTTACATCGCTTGAAAGCTATTCGCTGACTCTTACGGACGTTTCTGAGCTCGCGAGAGTCACGACTGAAAATATTACCCGCGCGCTGATGATTCTCGGCAGTGCTGATGAAGAATTAATTTCGGCGTGGGCGCAGGCCTCGCAGGTGGAGGTCAATACCACCCAAACAGGCGACAACTGGGACTATATCGCACAGTGGATTTCCATGTTCGGGTTTATCTCGATTTTAACGGCTTATTTCGTAATTAAAACGCTCTTGGACGATAAGCGGCTCGGTATGCCCGAGCGAGTCGGAATTCTGCCGCTCTCGTCAAGAAGGTTCCTTATACAAGGCACGCTGGCGGCGTTCGCGGCTACAGAAATTACAGTTTTATTAACGCTTGCTGTGCTTTGGTTAGTGCTGGGTGCGATTCCGAATGTACTGCTGATGTTTTTGCTCATGAGCTTGTTTAATTTATTCGCTGTGAGCCTAATTCTGTCGATTACCTCAATTGCGAAAAGCCTTGCGGGAGCTTCGGTCGCTATGAGCATGATTGCAACGCTGTCGGCTATGCTCGGCGGGCTGTTCTGGCCGCTTGAATTAGTCCCTGAATTTATGCAGAGGATTGCATGGTTTACGCCCGGCTACTGGTTCGGCGAGGGACTGCGGAATATCAGAGAGCCGAGCTTTGAAGGCTTTGTTGTGCCGCTTATGTTCCTGTTCGGGTTTACGCTCGTGACACTGCTCATCGGTGGTTTAAAGAAGGTTCAAAAAATGGATGAGGACGATTAATGCAAGGTTATGCGGTTTTTGCGAGGTTGCTCGCGGGGTTAATGCTTTTGTTTGCATGGGGGCTGACTGACGGCCCCCTTTTAGCCGTTGCGTTTCTGCTTGCGCTGACCGCGCTTTCTGCGGTTCGGTACAGGTTCAAGCCTTATAAATGGCTCGTTCCTGCGGAGATTATAGTTTGCGTGGGCTTTGCATTTCTTTGGCTTCCCGCGCTGCTTGGCTTGTGGCTTCCGGTAATAGGCTTAATTGAAGCGAAGTGGCGCGGGTGGGAGCAGGAGCTGCTTCTGCGCGATTTCGAGGACAGAGCCGAGCGGCTGAAGCTCAAACGTGAGCGCGAAAGCACTGCGCTTGAGCTTCGGAACGCCGCGCGCCTTGCCGAAATCAGCGAGAGAAGCCGAATCGCGCAGGATATTCACGACCACGTCGGGCATGAAATTACCGGCGCGCTGATTGCCTTGCAAACTACTGCAAAGCTACAGGAAAGCGGCGATAAGCGGGCGGGCGAGCTGTTAAATCAAACTATTTTAAGACTTGAATCCGCTTCAGCGAATCTGCGCGAAACAGTGCATAATTTAAAGCCCGCGAAGGCCTTCGGAATCTCCGCGCTTGAAGAGCTTTGCGATTCTTTTGAGTTCTGCGAGGCTCGTTTCACTGCTTCGGGCGATTTTGAAAACAGTAAGCATTTTGAGCTTTTCGCGGCGAACTTAAAAGAAGCGTTGACGAATGTTTCGCGTCATTCTGACGCGAGTTTCGTAGATGTTCGCCTTGACGGGAATGAAAAATTCCTGCGCATGATGATTGCCGATAACGGCAAAAATTTTGCGAAGCATAATTTCGGGCTCGGCTTGACAGGAATGAAAGACCGCGTCCGCGCTGTAAACGGCACGCTGACGGTCAGCAACGACAGCGGTTTCAAAATAACCTGCGTGATTCCGAAGATGTAGGGGCGACCCTACGTGGTCGCCCGCATTTATCACGGGACACCACGCAGGGTGTCCCCTACAAAGGAGAAATTTATGAAATTATTAATAGTTGACGACGACGGTTTAATCCGCGACAGCTTGAAAATTTTATTTGAAGCAAAAGAAAACTGGGCGGCGCGGACTGCCGAGAACGGCGCGGATGCGCTTGAAAAATGCAGAGAAGAACAACCCGAAATCATACTTATGGACATTCGTATGCCTGTCTGCGACGGCGTCGAAGCCACTCGGCTCATAAAAGCCGAGTTCCCCGAGGTAAAAATAATTATGCTGACGACTTTTACTGATGACGGCTATATTTCCTCCGCGATGAACGCGGGGGCAGAGGGCTATCTGCTCAAAAGCACGCCTGCTGACGGCATTATCGAGCGGATTCGCGCGGTTGAAAAAGGCGCGATGGTGTTTGACAAGGGTGTAAAATTAAACGTAGGGCGCGGCGTCCCCGACGCGCCGAATGAAACCGCACCGCATTTCCCCGCATTAACCGAACGCGAGAACGAAATATTGTCGCTTGTCGCGACGGGCTTGTCGAATAATGAAATCGCGGCGAAGTTATTTTTATCGCAGGGGACGGTTCGCAACGCCGTTTCGGCGATTCTCGAAAAGCTTGAGCTGCGCGACAGAACACAATTAGCTGTGTATTATTGGAAAAACATTTGACGAGAGTGCAGTTTTATGTTATTATAAAGCTATCTATGATATTATTTAAGGAGCAAATTATGAAAACAACGAAAACAACAGAAAAAACCACAAGAATCAAAACTATCTGCGGCGATAACCTTCGCGAATCCGTGAAGTCCGGCGGCTGCGGAAACTGCCGCGCGTCCTGCCAGTCTGCTTGCAAAACCTCCTGCACGGTTGCAAATCAAAGCTGCGAGCGCCTTTCTAAATAATGCAGAAGCCTTTTCATAAATTTTTTCAGGGCGGGAATTACATACTGCTTGATGTTTGCAATGGCGGCGTTCATGTCGTGGAAGAGGATATTTATTACGCTTTAGACAGCGAAAATTACGAAGACACCCCCGAATATGCAGAGCTGTGCGAAGCGGGGCTTTTCGGCGGCGCGGACGATTATGAAAACTACGCGGACGTCAATGTCGGCGCGCCTTTGAAGGCGATGTGCCTGCACGTTTCGCATGATTGTGATTTGCGCTGCAAATATTGCTTTGCGGACGATGTAATTATACAGCGAGATATTATGTCCCCCGAAACCGCAAAGAAAGCCGTTGACTTTTTAATTCGCGGCTCGGCAGGTGCCGAGACGCTAAATTCTAAAAGCCGTGAACACTTGGAGATAGACTTCTTCGGCGGTGAGCCGCTTTTGGCGTGGGAAACTATTACAGCGGCTGTCTCGTATTCTAAGCAAGAGGGTGCAAAATTTGGCAAAAAGTTCAAGTTCACGCTCACAACCAACGGCATTTTGCTTGATGACGAGAAAATCGCCTACATAAACGAGGAAATGAGCAATGTTGTGCTGTCTTTAGACGGGCGCAAAGAAGTTAACGACAAAATGCGCGGTAAAGGCGTTTTTGACGCTGTTCTGCCGAAGTTTAAAAAGCTTGTAGACTCGCGAAAAAAGCAAGACTTCACCGACTATTTTATCCGCGGAACTTACACAAGCTATAACCTCGACTTCGCCGATGACGTGCTCGCGATTGCGAACGAGGGCTTCAAGTATATTTCAATCGAGCCGGTGACCGTCGCGGCTGACCTGCCTTTCGCGCTTTTGCCCGAGCATTTGCCGCGAATCAAGAATGAGTATGACAGGTTGTTTGAAATATGTAGGGGCGCGCATTGCGCGCCCGACGACTGGACATTCTTTCATTTTCACATCGACCTGCACAATTCACCCTGCATTTTAAAGCGTTTGCGCGGGTGCGGCGCGGGCAATGAATATATCGCAGTTACGCCCGACGGAAATATTTTCCCCTGTCACCGTTATGCAGGTATTGACGAGTGGAAAATGGGGAATATTAACATAAATAACACGGACGAAAAAATAAAGCAATACTTCGCAAAGACGCATATTTATGTAAAGGAAAAATGCCGCTCATGCTGGGCGCGCTTCTACTGCGGAGGCGGCTGTAACGCCGAGTTTTACTTGTTTGAGGGCGACGCGCGAAAGCCGCAGGAGGTCTTCTGCGAGTGGATGAAAAAGAGAATTGAATGCGCCATTGCTTTAGCAATTCATAATGCATAATTCATAATTCATAATTAATGTAGACGGGAGAACGACATGAATCATTTTTTGAAGAATAACAACGACTTTTATTACCGTACTGTAGGGGGCGACGTCCTCGGCGCACCGCCAAAACCCAAAAAGAAATCCCGCACAGGCGTTGCAATCATAGCCTGTCTGCTTGTCGTGATTGTCGGAATCGGCGGCGGCGCGGGCGGAACGCTCTTGGCTTCGCACTTCATAAACGCAATGAACGGGAACGCGGGGGTGTCTTTTCGCCCGCAGATTCCGCACGCTTCGGGCTCTTATGTGCGCGGAACGCGTGAGCCTGCCGAAAATGTGCATTTAACTACAAGCGATACATTAGTTATAAATAACAACACGACAGAATTCTCGCCTGCCGAGCTTTTTGAGGTCGTGCGGGACGGCGTTGTCGGGATTGAGGTTTTATACAGCTCAAGCAGGTTCGCTACTGCCGAGGATTATCAGCTTGTCGGAAGCGGATTTATTTTCACGACTGACGGCTACGTGCTTACCAACGACCATGTTATTGAAGGCGCGGAGAGCGTAGTGGTGCTTGTTGACGACTACGACGACCCGAATATTATTCACCGCTACGAAGCCGAAATCATCGGCTCGGACAATAAAACCGACTTAGCAGTATTGAAAATTACCTGCGGCGAGGACTTCAAGGCGTTGCCGATAGGCGACAGCTCTGCGCTCCGCGTCGGAACGTACATCTCGCCCATCGGCTATCCGCTCGGACTTGAAAAAAGCATGACGCACGGGATTGTTTCGGGACTCAACCGCGAGTTCGACGACGGCGGCTATGAGCTTAGCTCGATTCAGTTTGACGCGGCGGTTAATAACGGCAACTCGGGCGGTCCTCTGCTTGATATGTACGGCAGTGTCGTCGGAATTGTAAACAAGAAATTAGTTTTCGGGAATTATGTCGATAATATCGGGCTTGCGATTACTATTAACGAAGCTGTCCCGATTATAAACGATTTAATTCTATACGGCGCGGTCAGCTCTCGCCCTATGCTTGGGATTACGCCGGCTGTGCTTAATGAATACATCGCGGCTCTGTACGGCGTTGACATGACGAGCGGGATTTTAGTGCGGGAAATCAACCCGAAGGCACCTGCGCGCAACAGCGATTTGTCTGTCGGCGATATTATTATTGAAATAGGCGGCGTGCCTGTCGCGAACGTGACTGATGTGCAGGGGCAGATTAAAAATAACCGCCCCGGCGATATAATCGAGCTGACGGTGCTTCGGTTTAACGAAGCGGGGACGGAAAGGCGCGTGACGATTGAGATTGAGCTCGCGAATGAGGCGGAGCTGGAGTGGGAATAAGGAGCGTGATATTATGGAAGAAAATATTTTGACCCCGATTGAAGAAAAACAAGAATTAGAAACGGGCTTATTCGGTATGTTTTCAGATGGCAGGCTTTCTGTTGATAAATTTATGGCGCAGAAGCGGGCGGACAAGGAGCTTGAGGAATGAAAATCGTTTACATCTTAGACGCTTGCGCCTTAATTGCGGCTTTAACTAACGAAGAAGGCGCGGACATTGTAAAGAGTATATTTGAAAAAGAAGCTGACAACGAAGCTGATATTTACATGAATAAAATTAATTTGTTAGAAGTTTATTACAATATTTGCCGTCAATACGGTATAATCGCGGCAGATAATTTATTAAAAGAAATTGAAAAGTCGCCGGTTATAATAAAAGCAAATTTAGCTGATGATGTGTTTAGAGAAGCAGGGAAATTAAAAGCTACCTATAAAATCTCACTCGCAGACTCTATTGCGTTAGCTGAGGCTTCAGTTTCCGGCGGAGCGTTAGTAACATCAGACCACCATGAGTTTGATATTATTGAAAAATCAGAAGACATTAAGTTTCTTTGGATACGATAAGTAGCATGAGAAAACCGCCCTTCAAGGGCGGTTTTGTTGATTTATTTAACCTTCACAGCCTTCTGCAGCTTCTTCGCAATCTCCTCCGCCGTTTCCGGCTTCGCGAACAAGTGCCCCTGCGCGTATTTCACCCCGAACTTCTTCGCTTCCTCCAGCTGCCCCGCGTCCTCGACGCGCTTCACGCAAATGCCGTTTTTGAGCGTGGACGCGAGCTTTGCCGCCGCTGTGACCCAGATTTTATCGAACTCGCCGAATATATTTGTGAACAGGCTGAAATCCATTTTAACCATATCCATCAGCGAGTGTTTCAGCAGGCGCAGTCCGCCGTAATCCGCGCCAAAGCTGTCCATGACAAGCTTTACGCCGAGCGCGCGGAGCTTTTTAAGTATAGGAAGAACGCCGTCCTGCCTGTCTGAAAATGCTCGCTCGGGGATTTCAAGCGACAGAAAGCTGCCGTCAAGCCCCGATTCTTCGAGTGCCTCCGAAACCATCGTAATTACAGAGCCGGAGCGGAGCTCCCACGGCGTTATGTTCACGCTTACAGCGAAATCGGGTGCGAACGCTTGCATTTTTTTGCAGAAGACGCAGGCGTTTTTCATTACCCACGAGTCGATAATAATATCAAGCCCCATGTTTTCTGCGAGAGCCATCAGCTTCTGCGTCGGGAAATTATCCCAGCTGACAAAGGCTTCAAAGTGCGAAACCGAGGAGTTATCATCAACAGAAAGAATCGGCTGATACTTGACCGAGAAGCCCTTCATGCCGCTCGAAATCGCGGCGCGCAGTTTTTGTTCATGCGCGTAGCTTTCGTCGGTGTCGGTTTTGAATTCCTCTTTATAAAAGGCGTAGTTATTCGTGCTGTATTCGGTCGCCTTGTACAGCGCCAAGTCCGCCGCTCTGTAAATAGAATCGAGCGAGTTAAAGCCGTTCGGGTACAGTGCGATACCGATTCCCGCGTCTAAATAATGCTCGCTGTTTTCGTGCTTCCACGGCTTCGCGAATCTTTTGAGAAGCTCTTCAATTGTCGCTTTCGCGCTTTCTTCGTCGGCTTCGCGGAGCAGAAGCATTAATGTGTTGCCGGAAAAACGATAGGCAGTGAGATTTTTCACAGGCATTTCCGAAATGAACTGCGCCGCTTTCCGCAGAAGCTCGTCAGTGTACGTATGCCCGAAAAGCTCATTAAAAGTATGCAGGTTGGCGATTTTAACGACTGCCGCCGCACCCTGCCGCCTGATGTCTAACTCGGCTTGCAAATCCTCGTCTAACTTCGCGCGGTTCGGAATATCGAGAATCCTGTCATAAAACGCATGATAGTGCAGTTTTTCGTCGGCTTGCTTACGAAGCATTAATGTAGCGGTAATCTGCGAAACACTGCGCAGAACCTTGCTTTCCTGCGCTGTCGGTGCTTCTCCCGGCTTCGCGGGCGCGAACACCATGACCCCGAAGCGTGTGCCGTCGGCGGCGAGGTTGGCGATTGTGCAGGCTTCGGGCGTGAGCCCGTCTTCCTCGCTTACAACCGCGGGAATATACATATCGCTGTATTCCAAGCGTTCAAGTATTTTCGGAACGTCGGAGTAAGGAATAGACATCGGCGGCGAGTCGGGGCAGGCGGGCGACTTCCACTCGTACTGCATATGAAAGCATTTATTAATAGTATCATCTATATAGACGCGGATTCTGCGCATTGCCATATATTCGCCGACTAATTTGATTACTTCAAGGAGCGCGTCAGACGCGTGCTTCTGCTCTAAAATGATGTTGTAGACGTTGTTCGTGAGGATTTGCTGTTCGATATGCTGGCTGAGCAGCTTGTTGGAATGCTCGGTATTCTGCATTTCGGTGTAAAGCATGGCGAAGGACGTCGCGATTCTCGAAACAGCCTGCGCCAAAACCTCAAGCAGAGGGGTGTTTTTACTGACTAATTCAGCGTCCGCGGCGGCGATAATCCAACGCGCGGCGACAACGCCTGTTATTTTTATATCGATTTCCTTTGTATGCAAGCCTCTGTTCGAGGAGAGCGAGCCTGTCGTCGAGCTGATTAAATCCCCGTCCTTATCGACAATCGCGGAATTAATCCCCGCTCTCGCGAACGGAGCCTGAATCTGCGCGAGATAATCTGTGTCGATAATTTTGTCGAGCGTGATTTCGTTATTAGTTATAACGTCAACTTTTTCTTTGTCCCTGCGTTTATATTCAAGCAAAACGCGGTCATCACCCGCGAATTCAAGATAATCCGAAACGTCAAAAACAAACCCGTCAAGATGAGTTTTCCCGAATTTTTCTTTCTTCAAGCCGCACATAATAAGGAAAAAAGCGTACTCGCCGTCAGTTTTTATGCGGGCGTGCGTCTGGAGCATATTCTGCTTTCCCGCAAGAACAGCTTCAATTTGATTTATTAAAAGCGGGAGGTCTTCCGCCGAAACGACGTCTGCGAGCAGGAGCTTCCTGCTTTTTCTGCCTGTTCCGCTGCCGCCGTAGACGGTGATGGGAAAGTTTTTCGCGAGGTCAATGCGGACTTCCGCGTGTCTTAGCGAGGAAAATATGTTCTGAACATTTTCCATTGTCACCCTCCTGTCATTTCTGCTTATACAATAATAACATAAACATTTGACAAAATCAATATATTTTAGTAAAAATAGTCAATTTAAACATAAAAACGCATATTATATATATAAAATGACAAAAACTATTTTACGCCAATATATAACATATGCACAGACTCGCAGGATTATTATTGTGCAATATGCTGAAATTGAAAATAATTTCAAAAACCTATTGACAAAGGCTTGCAGGAGTGATATACTAATAAAGCTGTCGCTTGCGGCGGCGATTTTATCGGAAGATTTTCTGACGATAATGCGCACCTTGAAAATTGAACAATAACGAACTATACGTTAAATTCAGAGATGAATTTAACAAACCTGAAAATTCCAGTATAGTCGGGGCACCACCCGACTGTGCTAAAAGTAGTTTTAATACTATA
>Ga0123356_10001151_pt1 | contig 29279 bp, 29 predicted proteins | sample TergutEmb28metaG_2_FD_92546 | JGI IMG/M metagenome (GOLD analysis project Ga0123356, IMG submission 92546) | Embiratermes neotenicus P3 segment gut microbial communities from Petit-Saut dam, French Guiana - Emb289 P3 | ecosystem: Host-associated > Arthropoda: Insects > Digestive system > Gut ...
AACTCGTGATATGGCATATCCAACAAATGTACTTCATTTATCTACCGAATGCAGTAATAAAAATCATAGTGCCGCTTTTCCAATAGAATTGCCAAGTTGGTTTATCAGACTTTTTACAAAGGAATTTGATACTGTATTGGACCCATTTATGGGATCAGGAACTACATTATTCGCTGCTGAAAAATTAAGAAGAAATTCTATTGGTATTGATATTTTAGAAGAATATTGTCAAATGGTAAAAGATGAGGTAAAAGAAAAAGAATTGTATCTCTTTGAAAAGGAAGAAGAATATGCCTATGTTAATAAATGAAGTTATTGAATATGTAGAGAACAATATATCTCAATTTCACAAACAAAGAATAGAAAGAATTAAAACATTAAAATTGAAGCAAGTTCTTAAAAAGAAAAATCCGTATTTATTCAAAGCAAAAAATCTTAGAACCTCAGAAGAAATTGTGAAACAACTTATTGAAGCATATGTTTCATCGAGTGAAGAAACTATGTTTGGAGATTGGCTTGAGGGTTTAGCTATATTTATTAATGGAAAAACATATAATGGCAAGAAATCAGGCATAACAGGTATTGATCTAGAGTTTGATAATGATGGTATTAGATATATTGTTTCAATAAAATCTGGTCCAAATTGGGGTAATAGTTCACAAATTAAGAAGATGAAAAATGATTTTATTTCAGCTCAAAAGTCATTATTAACAAGCAATTCAAAATTAAATATTCGTTGTATAAACGGTTGTTGTTATGGGAAAAATAAAAATATTAACAAAGGATCATATTTAAAATATTGTGGGCAATTATTTTGGGAATTTATTGGTGGTAATGATAATATATATTTAGATATAATTGAACCGTTAGGTCATAAAGCAAAAGAACGTAATGATGAATATATAGAGCAATATTCTCAAATGATTAATAAATTTACAAAAGAGTTTGTCAATTTATTCTGTGATAATAATGGAATTATTGATTGGAAAAAATTAGTAGAGTTTAATTCTGGTAAATAAAAAAGGCAGTACTTCGTCTAACTTCGCGATTAACGCATCGCCGCCTTAGGGCGGCTCGGCTTCCGGTTTTGCTAGGTCGGTCGCTACGCTTGCTCCCACGCAAAACCTCCAGCACAGTTTGTCAGCCCTGCAAACCTGCGGTTTGCTTATTCGGGCTGCCAAACCATCGTCAATCTTAAACAATACTTTACATAATTTTATTAATACATTATTCTTTCAATTAAATATAAAAAGGAGTTAATTATGGGTTTTGTTGCGTTCTTTTCTTTATGGTTTATGTTTTTAATAATAAGTGTAATATTAACCGTTATTCTCTTAATAATTAAAGGATTTGGTAAGGCTAAATATTCTTGGTTTATTCCATTTATTCCATTATTAATTTCAATCTTAACACTTATAGGTGTATTAATTGGTATTTACTTGTTGTGAGAATAATATATTAGCAACCGTTAAGATAGAGGGGAATTTATTATGTTATGTCCAAAAATATTAAATGTTGAACCGCTTGATGGTTATAAATTAAAATTAAGCTATGAAACCGGTGAAATTAAACTATTTGATGTTTTACCGTATATGTCCGGCAAATGGTATGAAGAATTGTATAATGATAATTATTTTAAATCTGTTCATTTAATTTCTAATGGGCAGGGAATCGAATGGGGAAACGGACAGGATATTGCCCAGCACGAATTATATGATTTGAGCATTACAGTAAAATCCTAATTTGTTTTAAATTATTTTTCTAATTTAATAAATTATAATACATTTCAAATGTATTTCTGTATATTCTTTTCTGGGCTTCTGAGGCAGTGGATCTATCAAGAATATTTTCAATTTTTTTCAAATTAGTTCTGGTTTTTTCTTTGAATTGTCTGTCCGTTATTTTTTGTAACTGCCAATCCTGGAAATCTGCAACAATTGTAAGCAAATGTTCCTGTAATAAATTCTGTGTTTCTTCAGGTGAATATTGTTTTTCACAACCAATTATTATTATGGAAAAAACAATAATTAACAAAGCAATTTTTTTCATTGGATACTCCTAATGTTAACTATATGCTATTGCAATAACACTTGTCAATCTATCTTTTCTGCCAGTTTTTCACTGAGAGGCGTGAATTCTTCCCCCTCATCCTGATAGTGTTTTACTGATACTTGAAAAATGTTTGCCTGTAAAGTATAAATGTACCATGAACACATTCGACGTAATTAAAAACCGTTACAGCTACCGCGGCTCGTATAAAAATACGCCTGTCCCGCGCGAAGATTTGACAAAAATACTGGAAGCCGGTCTTGCTGCTCCTAGCGGTTGTAATATGCAGACAACTTCCCTCATTGCTCTTGATGAGTGCGAATTGGTCAATTCAATTATTGATCTGGTAAGGAAAAACGGGTTTAGGGGAACGGGCGGGTATCCGCCTGCGGGAATATGTGTGCTGACCCGGCGAATTCCCGCTTACGATGATGTTTATTTTAACGTTCAGGATTATTCGGCTGCTATTCAAAATATGCTGCTTGCTGTTACTGCGCTTGGTTACGCAAGCTGCTGGATCGAAGGACAAGTTACAAAAGACGCGCAGACGCAGAACCAAATTGCGAAATTACTTAATATTTCCGCCGATTATATTGTTGTTGGTTTTTTGCCGGTTGGTGTTCCGGAAAACGAAGTCAAGCGTCCCGATTACAGGGCTTTTGAGGAAAGAGCCTGGTTTAACGGGTTTGGAAAATAGTTTTTTATAGAAGTTGAATTTGCAAATACGCAGAATCCCTGCGATTCTATTAATATAAATCCTCCGTTCTCTTTTTTTTCTCATGGGTTTAAAGAAAAAAGATTTTTATATTAAATTTATGGGCTAATTAGTCTGTTGACAAACGCTAATTACCAAGGGGGTCTTATGAAAAGATCTAAAACCATGAGAGGTTCCCTGATTGCTGAATTATTAATGCTCATAATGACGGGAGTTTTGGCGACGTGTGTTTTGATGTGGATTGGATTTACAATTGGCATGAGAGTCAATGCTTATCGTCAAACTAAACAGATTATGTTTGTATCTACAAGTTTATTGCGGGATAAAGTTGATGCTTGGCTGTCAATTAATAATCAAGAATCGGCAAATATCAATATCTCCCTGTCTGCTCTGGATGAAATGATTAATAAAATAACAATCATAAATGAAATAAAAAATTATATTATTCATCCTTCCGGCGAATTTATAACAAATACAGGTAATAAGCTGAAAACGAACGAGGATATTTTTAAACATTACGGACTGGAATCGCATCGGGATGATGTGCTCTCTATGGAAAATTATTATAACAGCGAAGGTAAAAATATTATTTGTTCTATGAAAATTTCCCGGACAGGCTGGACTCTTGTTTCTATTTTGCCCAAAAATGAAATATATAGGCCCGGAAACAGAACAAGCGCTTTATCCATGGCAATGGTAGCAGTCGGAGCTGTTGTTTTTCTGCTGATTTTTCTGCTGATTGTCAGAAAAAAAGTTAAACCCATAAAGTTAATGACTCAGGAACTAAAAAGTATTTCCGAAGGCGAAGGAGATTTAACGCAAACGGTCAAGGTTGAATCAAAAAACGAAATCGGCGAACTTGCCCTGTATTTTAATTTAACGATAGAAAAAATTAAAAATCTTGTGATAAGTATAAAAAAAGAAGCAAATGTATTGTCCGGTATAGGCACCGATTTGGCTGCAAACATGAATGAAACTGCCGCCGCAGTAAATGAGATAACCTGCAATATTCAAAGCATAAAAGGCAGAATAATTAACCAAAGCGCCAGTGTCTCTCAAACACATGCAACAATGGATCAGGTTACAATTAACATCAATAAATTAAACGGACACATAGAAAATCAAAGTAATTTTGTATCACAGGCATCTTCGGCAATTGAAGAAATGGCTGCCAATATTCATTCTGTAACAGAAACACTTATAAAAAACTCTGCCAATGTAAAAAATCTAAAAGATGCTTCTAATATAGGACGGAATGGATTGTCAGATGTTGCGACAGACATTCAAAAAATAGCGCGTGAATCCGAAGATCTTCTGGAGATCAACTCTGTAATGAAAAATATAGCAAGTCAGACGAATCTGCTTTCCATGAATGCCGCGATTGAAGCGGCGCACGCAGGAGACGCCGGTAAAGGTTTTGCCGTAGTAGCAGATGAAATTCGCAAGTTAGCCGAAAATTCCGGCGAACAGTCAAAAATCATCAATACTGTACTAAAAAAAATTAAAGAATCAATTGATAAAATAACCAAATCTACCGAAAACGTTCTGGAAAAATTCGAAGCGATTGATTCAGGCATAAAGATAGTGGCGCAGCAGGAAGACATTATCCGATGCGCAATGGAAGAACAGGAAGAAGGCTCCAAGCAAATTCTTGAAGGTGTAAGCAATGTAAAAGGAATTACCAGGCAGGTAAAAAGCAGCTCCGGTGAAATGCTGGAAGGCGCAAAAGAAGTTATTCAGGAAAGTGAAAGTCTGGAAAAAGCAACACAGGAAATTGCTTCCGGGATGAACGAAATGTCCGCAGGCGCAGAACACATCAATATTGCCGTAAACCACGTAAATGAAATTAGCAACAAAAACCGTGACGCTATCGGCACTTTGATAAATGAGGTGGGAAGGTTTAAGGTGGAGTAAAAGCCGCCTTTAGGGAGTTTTATATATAATTATGTTGCTTTTTTTATAACAAAATGTTATAATGTAATATGTTTTGGAAAAAAGCGGTTATATTTTTAGTTGTTTTTGTTTTAGCCATTATTTCAGGCTGCGGAAAACATGCCGAAAATCCGGCTGCAGCGCAATTTAATACATTCCGCGATATTCCCGGTTTGGCGCAGGAAGATATCCTTGCGATTGAAAATTTATTGGCTCAAAGAGCCTCCTCAGAACAGCCGTACTTTACGTATGGCATGATCTACAGCACCGAAACATTTTTGAATGAAGAAGGCGAGGTCAGAGGTTATACGGCACTTGTTTGCGAATGGTTGTCCGAATTGTTCGGCGTAGATTTTATCCCCTTAATAATGCCATGGGGAGAATTATATGAAGGACTCGGAACAGGGCTTTATGATTTTACAGGTACTATAATGGCGACCGAGCAGCGGTTTGAGCAAGGTTTTTTTATGACCTCCCCCATTGCCCTGCGTTGGGTGGAGTATTTCAGGCTAAATGACAGTGAACCGATTCACGAAATCCAAAAAATACGCACCCCCAGGTATGCGCTTTTAAGTAACTCCCGAAGCGCTGAAAATGCTTTGTCTCAATCAATGTATGAATTTGAGCCTGTATATGTAAGTGATTATCTTGAGTCATACGAACTTTTAAAAAACGGTGAAGTAGACGCTCTTCTTGCAGAAAGTTCAGCCGAGGGTGTTTTTGATGTTTTCAGTGATATTGTAACGAGTAATTTTTTTCCGTTGATATACAGTGCTGTTTCACTTTCGACACGCAACAAGGAGCTTGAGCCGTTTATCAATGCCATTCAAAAAGCGTTGGATAACGGCGGAAATTATCATTTAAGCGAGTTATACGATGAGGGCAAGAGTGAATATAGAAAAAACAAGATGCATGCGCAATTTACCCCTGAAGAAATTGAATTTATCGAAAACAATCTTGTTGTACTGTTAGGCGCTGAACATGACAACTATCCTGTAAGCTTTTACAATGAGCGCCAAAACGAATGGCAGGGAATAGCTTTTGATGTAATCGAAAAAATTAGCGAGCATACCGGACTGGAGTTTAAGGTTGTCAATGATAATAAAACGCAATTTTATAAACTGCTTGAAATGCTCAGAGTAGGTGAAATACACATACTCACCGAAGTTATTAAATCACCTGCCCGGCAAGGACATTTTCTTTGGCCTGAAAATTCATTCATGACAGAACAGTCTGTTCTTATATCTACACTTGACCTTCCCAATATTGATGTCCATAAAGTTTATTCCATGAAAGTTGGATTAACAAGAGGTAATGCGCACAGCGAATTTTTTCAAAGATTTATCCCCAACCACAGCGCTACATTCCTTTATGAAAACCAGAATGAAACCCGTGACGCATTAGTAAACGGCGATATTGATATGATGATGAGTAACTATTCAACCTTGCTTGCTTTTACGAATTATGAAGAACTTCCAAATTTTAAGGCAAATATTATTTTTAACAACCAGTTTGATTCAACATTCGGGATTAGCAAGGATCAGGAAATTCTGCTTTCTATAATTGACAAATCACTTTCGGCGATTGATACAAAAATAATATCAGAGCAGTGGCTGCACAGAAATTATGACTATACTGTGAAAATATTATTGGCACAAAGACCATGGATTATCGGCGCATCAGTGCTGGCGGTGTTTGTATTAATTCTTGCCAGTGCGTTTTTGGTAAAAAGCCGCTATGACGGCAAACGCCTGGAAAAGCTTGTAGTGCAGCGTACAAACGAACTTGCTCTTGCACGCGATGCTGCCGAGATCGCCAGCAATACCAAGTCAGAATTTTTGGCAAACATGAGCCATGAAATCCGTACGCCGATGAATAGCATCATCGGGTTTTCCGAACTTGCCCTTGATGATAATATATCGCCCCTAACCAGAGATTATCTGGGTAAAATTCATGAAAACTCAAAAGGGCTTTTATTGATTATTAACGACATTTTGGATATATCTAAAATCGAATCGGGCAAATTAGAACTGGAAAAAATTCCTTTTGATTTACAAGAAATATTTTCCGCCTGCCGGACAATGATTGAACCGAAAGCCAATGAAAAAAAACTCTCCCTGTATTTTTACACCGAGCCGTTCATTGGCAAAACGCCGTTAGGTGATCCCACAAGACTTCGCCAGGTGCTTGTCAATCTTCTTTCCAATGCCGTAAAGTTTACAAGCTCCGGCATCATCAAAATTCATACTGATATAAAAAATATCGATGAAAAATCCGTATCTATTTATTTTGAGGTTAAAGACAGCGGCATCGGCATGACTCCCGAACAAATTAAATTAGTGCTTCACCCGTTCACACAAGCTGAATCCAGCACTACGCGCAAGTACGGCGGCACAGGGCTTGGACTTTCCATATCAAATTTTTTGGTGGAAATGATGGGCGGACAGCTAATAATTGAAAGCACACCGGAAGTTGGCAGCAAATTCAGCTTTGAATTAACGTTTGATACTGTTGATAAAGAAAATGTTTCCGAATCAAGAATCATATCGGGCGATCTGGAAAAACCTGTTTTTGAAGGTGAAATTCTGGTATGCGAAGACAATACCATGAATCAGCAGGTCATTTGTGAACATCTGGCAAGGGTAGGGCTCAAAACAATTGTAGCAGGAAACGGCAAAATCGGCGTGGATCTGGTACACAGCCGTATACAAAAAAAAGAAAAACAATTTGACCTAATATTTATGGATATGCATATGCCTGTTATGGATGGTCTTGAAGCTGCAGAAAAAATATTAAAACTTGATGCCAAAGTTCCGATTGTAGCACTGACTGCGAATATTATGTCCCATGACAGGGAGTTATACAAGACAGGCGGTATAAAAGATCATGTGGGCAAACCATTCACATCACAGGAATTATGGCATTGTCTAATGAAGTATTTAAATCCGGTAACGCTTCAAAAAGAAAATTCCTTTCAAAACAAACATCTTGATAATGACCTGCGGCAAAAACTCATAAATCTTTTTGTTAAAAACAACAAGGAAATATTTAACAAGATAACAGAAGCCATAAACACAGGTGACATTAAACTGGCATATAGATTGGCGCACAGCTTAAAATCAAATGCCGGTCAGTTAAATAAAACAGCTTTGCAGCAAATTGCCGCAGATGTGGAAGATAGCCTGAAAAACGAAGAAAATCGCACGAATCAATCTCAAATGGAGAAACTGCAAATTGAGTTGAATGCGGTATTAACGGAGCTTACCCCCTTAACTTGCGAATTGAAAAAATCCCTAACACCGCTTGACAGCAAAACAGCGATTAAAATTCTGGATGAACTGGAACCATTGCTGCGTGATAATGATCCCGAATGTTTATCCCATATAGAGAATCTTCTGTTGATACCGGGAAGCGAAGAACTGATAAACAATATCGAAAGTTTCAATTTTGATCTTGCTGCGGAAACACTTGCAAAGCTAAAGCAGAAGATATGAAAAGCAATAGCGGAGATTAATTAAGGTTTTATATGCATAATATTATTTTGATTAGTTCAATTCACAGCAAAAACGGCAATTGTGACCATATTGAATTGTTAAAAATCCTGGAAAAAATAAAACCAGACGTTATATTTGAAGAAAAACCTCCGTCAAATTATAATATTTTTTATAAAGATAAATCTCAAAGTGATTTGGAAAGCCATGCAATAAATTTATATTTAGAAAACCATACTTTAACACAAGTTTTAGTTGATGATGAAGAAATACCGCCGCGCTCGCTGCTGGAAAATGAATTTAATATGCTGCGGCATATTTTAAAACAGAGCGAAGAATACCGGAATTTATCCGATACATATTCTGATTCTGTCAGCAAATACGGCTTTAAGTTTCTTAACAGCATTGATTTTTTAAATATTAACAGAGCATTAGAAAATGAAATAGATAAAACGTTAAAGGACATCAATAAAGATGACTTATTCCAAACAAGAAAATCTATGCTTGAATGGATAGAAAAACGCGATAATACTATGATGACGAATATTTATAATTACAGTAAACACAACCTATTCAACACCGGCGTTTTCATTGTCGGCGCGGCGCACAGGGATTCTATTATCAGGAAAATTCCCGTTTATAATGAGAGAGAGGGAATTGTTTTGAATTGGGATTATAAAAACATCGCCATATAAAGCGGATACGAATCGACTTTCTCTGAAACACTTAAATTATTAGAAGATAACTTGATACCGTGTTCTACTCCGTAATTGTTGATAATATTAGTCATTGATTTTGACTTAGTATTACCCGCAGATTTTACTTCGATAGCGACAGCCTGTTTTGCAGTTGGTGTATTTCGCCTAATAAAGAAATCAATCTCAATCTGATCCCGATATTCAAAGTAGTACAATTTTTTCCCCAGCTTGCCGAAAATATCGGCGATAATATTTTCGTAAATTGCACCTTTATAAATACCTAAATTGCCGTCAATAATATCTGCTTGTGAACCGTCCTCCAGCATTGCAACTAATAAGCCGGTATCTTTCATATACACCTTAAATGTATCATTCATGGCGTTACCTTCAAGAGGGAGCTGCGGAGCGCGAAGATTATAACAAAAATTGATAATACCGGCTTCATAAAGCCATTCCAAACTGCCTGCAAATTTGCGAACTGTTCCTTTTTTTTCAACATTACTGTACTGAAACTTTTTATAGTCTTTTGCAAGCTGCTTCGGAATACTATCAAAACAAGAACGCGCCTTTACCTTCTCGCTGCCTTCCGCATACTTCGCAATATCGCTTGCATAATCGCTGATTATATCCCTTTGCAATTTTAAAACCGAAGAAAAATTATTAGTATCGATAAATTCCTGAACAACACGGGGCATTCCGCCCACAACAATATATTCTTTAAAAATCTCCATCATACGCTCATGCATAGCAAGCGGAACTTTTTCTTTTCGCTCAAAGTAATTTTTTATGTCTATTATAGATTGAACAGAAATCCCCTTTGCCCAAAGAAATTCCTCAAAATCCAAAGAGTGCATTTCCAAATGTTCAACATGACCCACTGGACACTGGAAACTTCGCCCTATTCGGGCTCGTTGTGAGGAAGAAGGAATCTCCTTGTTCTTAATCCCAAGCAGCGACCCTGTAGCGATACAATCAAAACGCCCATCCAAAGTGATAAACTTTAAAGCCGTCTGCGCGCTCGGACAATTTTGAATCTCGTCAAGAAAAATCAATGTCTCGCCCGCAATCATTTCCGCCTTTTGAACACGAAGCGTAATTTGTTTGATAAGAGTCTCGATATCCAAATCGCCGTCAAAAATCGCCTTATAAGCAGGGTTCTCATCAAAATTGATATAAACACAATGGCGGTACTGCTCCCCCGCAAACTGCCTAATACTGAAAGTTTTCCCTATTTGCCGGGCACCCTTAACCAAAAGCGCCATTTTCCGAGGTTTATTTTTCCACTCCAAAAGCTGATTATAGACTTTCCTCTGCAACATACCCTAATTATGCATATTTTTACGGCGAATATCAAGGGGTGTATGCATATTTTTACGGCGAATAATGAGGGGTGGATGCAGCTTTTTACGGGGTATGTGGGGGGAATCAGAATTTATAGTAGCTATATTTTGTATTGATAACATAGGAAAAATCCTTGATTCAAGTGGTTATAAAAAGTAGAATATAACGTAAAGAAAAGGAGTATTTTTGAAGATATGTGAAATTCTGCTAAATGAGGCAGGTGGAAGTAAAAGTTATAAAGCTCATAAATACAGCCTGGATGCAACAGAAAGACCAACAATTGACTATGGTAATACTGATGTTGTTTGGAAAAAAATGGCTGAAAGTATACCTCATACTAAGCATATTAACTTAGAAAGTATATGTAATAATATTGTAAAACATCCAAAGCAGATTTTAACTTATTTCCTTGATGGTTCGCGTCATGTTTTTAAAGTCGATGATCAGGCTTATCATAATGGTTCTCGTTCTTTAATTTATCCCATTATAGCGGGGCAAGCTGGAGTTGGTTGTAGCAAACGAACAAATAAACGATTATCAACTGAAGTATTTAAACAAGAATTTGTAATAGCAATTCCTGATATCGCAAATGCAGACAGAAAATCCGGTTTTTTTGAAGCAATAACACAAAACCTAAACGAAGCAAAAGAATTAAAAAGATTAAATATTCGCATTAGTGCAGTTTTGCCTTATAAAACATCCGAGGGAGGTGAATTTGCTGATCGCGGGACTGCATGTATTCAAGATCGGATGATGAAAATGGAGAAAGATTTAGTTGCCGCTCTTGTTAAAGAAGGAAAAATAGGACAAGATAACTACCTTGTAAAAGACGGTTCATTGGAATATACACCCACACCAGAAATTAAAAAAGATAAAAAGAAGTATCAAACTTTTAAAAATAATTATAAATGGGTTTTAGGTTTATCAAAAAACTTTAATCCAGAAGCATGTATTGACAATACAAAAAAACCTAATCCAGGTTTTATTGCCGATCTACCTCTTTATCATAGAACGCCTGTTGCTTGTTATGAGACATCTTTTTTAGGTGATATACAATTTGCTGTATGGTATTTAAGAATTCGTGATCAGAACAGAACTAGAACACCATTCGATGGTATTTTAAAAGTTGAAAAAATCTTAACAAATTATGATGAAGTCATTGATAGTGATGAAGTTGATTTATTAAGTGCACATCTTATAAATGAACGAATGCCTACTTGTTATGGTTCTGATTTTCGCTGGGCAAATCATATATATCCTATTTATTTAACTGAATCATTTGTAAAATCAAAATATTTGAGTACTGAAGGTTTTTTAAATTTATTTTAACATGGAGTTTTTTATGGATAAGTTAATTGGAAGAGTCTTAGCAACAGAAAAGTCACCTACAACTATGGATGAGTTTAATTTTTGGACAAGTTCAGATTGTAGGCTTAGTGCTTTTGATATTGTAAGAGTAGAACGCGGTGATGGTTCTTTAACATATGGTGTTATTGAAAATATCTCTCATATAACTGATGCTCAAAGTTTTCTCACAAATTTTATATCTAGTGATTTTGGTAATGTTGAAATTGATGAGCCAACTTTACGGATAGGCATGAATTATGTAAAAGCAAATGTTTCCTATAACGACAAGAATATTTATACACCTGTTCATAATAATGATAAAGTATATTTAGCAAGCGCAGAAGAAATCACAAAGGCTTTAGGATTAAAAGATATAGAAAATCCTCTTGTTTGCGGATCTCTTAAAATGTACGAAGGCACTGATGAAGAAATAACACTCCCTGTAAACTTAAATTCAAAATTTATTTTAGGTCCTGAAGGAGCACATTTAAATATTTCTGGAATATCTGGTCTTGCTGCAAAAACTTCATATGCAATGTTCTTAATGAAATCTATACAAGATCAGTTTATAAAGAACTCCGATAATGATGAAAGTGTTGCGTTTATTATATTTAATGTTAAAGGTTGCGATCTAATGGCAATTGATAAATGTAATGATTTTGATAATAACGAAAAGAAAAAAAAGGCTGCTTTAAATGACTATGCTAAATTAGGATTGTCAACAGAGCCTTTTAAAAATGTGAAATACTATATTCCTTTCTATGACAGTAAAGCAGCTAAAACAAGCAGTTACTTTCCAAAACAAGATATAGAACAATATATACAAAATAGACAGTTAAAAAAATTCAAATATGTTTATTCAGATGATAGAGAAAGCATTGAAATGATGTTTTCAAATGTTGATGATACATCTCAAACTATGGAATCCATTATCAGCAAAATTATTGATGATGCTGATCCTGAATTTAGTAATTTAAATACTTGGGATGAATTTATTGATAAAGTTACAGAAAATTCCAAAAAAGGATCAAGTAGTGGTAAAAATAGTAGTGAAATATCTGTGCTCAGTTGGCGAAAATTTAAACGTATCATTCGTAAAGCAATCCAGGATGAAATGTTTGCAGATCGTGTTGTTCCTGACAGAAATGAATGTCGCTTAGCAGATGAAATAAAAAAAATAAATAAAAACGAAGTAATAGTAATTGACATTGCAAAATTACCTGAAGACAAACAATCTTTTGTTTTCGGTGATGCGATTAGAACAATATATAATTTAAAACTAGGTGAATATGATGGTGAAGCGAATGTTAATCCTCCATCTCGTATAGTTGTATTTATTGATGAGTTAAATAAATATGCATCAAAAGATGTTCCAAAATCATCTCCGATACTAAGAGAATTATTAGATGTAACAGAAAGAGGGCGTTCATTAGGAGTCGTCCTATTTGGAGCGGAACAATTCCGTTCTGCTATACATCCTCGTATAACAGGAAATTGTGCAACTCATGCTTACGGAAGAACAAATTCAATTGAAACTTCGTTAAAAGATTATAGCAGCCTTCCAAATACCTATAAAAATATGCTCGTTCGTTTAGATCAAGGTGAATATTTGATTCAAAATCCTGTTTTCAGATCATTATTAAAAATAAATTTCCCCTTACCAATATATAAACAATTTAAATGAGGTAATAAATATGGGTAAACACGATTATAAATTTGGTGCTAATATTCTAGAAAATTTAACTACAGGAATGTATCAAGATTCAAAAGTTATTTATCGTGAATACATTCAAAATTCTTGTGATTCAATAGATAATGCTTTAAAATATGGTGTATTAAAAAATATTAATAATGGTATTATTGATCTATGGCTTGATTATGAATCTAGAACAATAAGTATTGAAGATAATGGTACAGGAATTCCAGCAAGTGAATTTCATAATGCATTAGGTGATATAGCTGATTCAGATAAAAAAATAGGAGAAAATAAAGGTTTTAGAGGAATTGGACGTTTATGTGGTTTAGCATATTGTAAAGAATTAGTTTTTACATCTAGTTTTAAAGGTGAAGATATAATTTCCGAAATGCGTTGTAATGCAGAAAAAATGCGTTTATTACTTTCAGAAAACGCTAAAGGTAATAAATATTCAGCAAGTGAAGTGCTAAGAGAAATTAATAGTTATAGTACAAAAAAAACAAAAGATATTAATTCTCATTTTTTTAAGGTCGAATTATTGGGTATTAATAATGAAAATAGGGATTTGCTTGATGAAGATGAGATAAGAGATTATTTATCATTTGTTGCCCCTGTTCCTTATCAAAATACTTTTATATTTCGTGATTTAATTTATAAACATGTAAAAAAATTGAATTTTACATTAGATGAATATATTATTAAATTAGAAGGGAATCAAATATTTAAAAAATTTAAAACATATATAAAAAAATCTGATGAAAAAACACATGATCAGATTTTCGATATTGCTCCACATGATTTTTATGATTCAAATGGTAATTTAATTGCATGGATGTGGATAGGCTTATCAAAATTTACTGGAGCTATTCCAAAAAGTAATCAAATGAGGGGATTACGACTTCGTAAAGAAAATATCCAATTAGGGGGAGAAGATACGCTTCAAAAGTTATTTAAAGAAGATCGGGGCAACAGTTATTTTGTAGGAGAAGTTTTTGCAGTATCTGATGACTTAGTTCCTAATTCACAAAGAGATTATTTTAATGAGAATCCTGCAAGAGCCATATTTGAGAAAGAATTGAGTAATTTCTTTAATGATGAACTTTATAAGCTTTATTATAATTGTTCTACTGTTAATAGTGCACAAAAGAAAATTGATAAATATGAAAACACTTATGCAGAATTTAATGAAAAAAATATAAGAAATGCTTTTGTAAATGAAGATCATCGTAACCTAGAATTTCAAAAAGTAGAGGATGCAAAAAAAGAAGCTGAAGCGGCTCATAAAAGAATAGAAAAAGTTAAGGAAAAAGCTGAAGAAAATCCAGATAGTTTAATTGGAAAAGTTATAAAGAAGATGGAAATAGAAAAAACAACGAATATTATGCAAGTTCAAAAAATTGATAATTTAAATGTTGAAAGTAAACTAAAATATCGAGTAGACAAGCTTTCAAAATATAATAAAAATGAAAGAAAATTAATTTCTAAAATATTTGATTTAATTATTTCATCAACTGATAGTAAAACTGCAGAAATCATTATCTGCAAGATAGAGGATGGCTTATCTCAATGAGAAAGAAAATATTACTCCTTGAACCAGACTATCGAAATAAATATCCACCTATGGGATTAATGAAACTTGCAACTTATTATCGTGAACAAGGTAACATAGTTCGATTTTTTAAGGGAGATCTTAAATATTATGCCGCTTCATTATTATGTGATGAATATATGCAAGAAATCAAGGAATTAAAATTAGCACAACACTATTCTAAATTTTTACAATTTATTAGAAGTAATAATAAATCTCTTGTCGATTCAATTGTAGACTTTCAAAATTCGGATTATGCTAAACTACTAAAAATGTATAGAAGAAGGTTTATAAATGAAGATTATCCAAAATTTGATATTATTTGCGTAACTACATTATTCACTTTTCATTGGAAAATGACAATTGATACAATAAATAATGCAAAAAAATTAATAAAAAATATAGAAAACTTGTATATTGGAGGAATAGCATCTACTATATTACCAGAAAAAATATTTGAAGCAACGGGAATACAACCTATTAAAGGTTTAATGGATAAACCAGGAGTATTAAATAAAGACGATAATATTATAATAGATAAATTACCGCTCGATTATTCTATACTTGAAGAAATTGAATATAAATATCCTTCTAATGACGCATATTATGCTTATACAACACGAGGTTGTCCAAATCATTGTCCTTTTTGTGCTGTTCCAATACTAGAACCAAAATATTGTGATCGTATACCTATTAAAAATCAATTAAAAAAAGCAGATATGTATTTTGGTGCAAAAAAAGATTTATTACTTATGGATAATAATGTTTTTGCTTCAAAACATTTTGATAAAATTATTAACGAAATTGTAAAATGTGGTTACGGAAAAGGAGCAACATACATTCCTCCTAGTGAGTATGAAATTGCATTTAATAATATTTTTGCCTCAAAAAATGAAAATCGTAATGTATATGCGTATATAAAAAAAATGATTTCAATATATGATAATATATCTGAAAAATTACCTTCAGAAACAGATAGAGGAAGTTTTTATAATGTGCGTAAAGAAAATGGTTTATTATATGCTATTTATGCAACACCAAAAGCAATAAAGGATTTTGATAACATTGCTCGACCTTTATATGAAAAATATTTTAAATTTGGAAAAAGAGCTAGATATATAGATTTTAATCAAGGTTTAGATGTCAGACTTATAACCGCAGAGAAAATGAAAAAATTATCTGAATTAAATATAAATCCTTTACGTATTGCCTTTGATAGTTATAATCCTGTTATGGTTCGACTTTATAAAAATGCTATAAAATTAGCTGCTAAATATAAACTTTCTGATTTATCTAATTATCTATTATATAATTATAATGATAAACCTGATGATTTATATGAAAGATTAAAAATTAATATTGAATTATGTGAAGAATATGGAGTAAATATATATTCCTTCCCTATGAAATACCATCCTGTTATTGAACAAGAATATTTTCATAATCGTGATTATATAGGAAAACATTGGAATAAAAAATTTATAAGAACTATTCAAGCTGTTCTAAATTCAACAAAAGGCAAAATTGGTCGAGGAAAATCATTTTTTGAAGAAGCTTTTGGTAAAGATATTGATGAATTTCATAAAATTCTTTGGATGCCAGAAACTTTTATTATTTATCGCAGAAAATATGATAAAAATTTACGCAAAAAACTAAAAAATAAATATTCCGAACATTTTGAAGGTGAATGTGATCTTGCTAATGAATGGTGGAAAAATTTTAAATCTCTTGACGAATCACGTTTAAAAATATTAAAAGCAATAGTAAGTGAAAATAATTTTTCAGATGATGTTTGTAATAATGTAAATGATCCAAAAATAATTGATTTATTAAAATATTATAGAATAAAAAGAGAATAAAGTGATAAGATTAGACTCTCAATACTCACTTGGACTAATTATATTTAAAATTAGAAGGATGGAAATTATAAGTTATAATATCTTAAAATTGATTTTAAACACACTTCAAATTGTAGGTTATCCTTATTATAAAGTACCTACTACAGATAATAAGAATAAATTGCAAAATAGAGAACGAGTTTTCTGCTATGAACTTTATCACGAAATGATATAAATCTATTGCAAGGAATTAACTTAAAATGGTGAATTAGATAAAAAAGGAAGAATAAAATATGACTAACAACTTCATCCCATTCCTTACCTTCCACGGAAATGCAGAAGAAGCAATGAAATTTTACGCCGCAACTTTGCCAGATGCAAAAATCGAATCAATCGTCTATTTTGGAGATGGAGATCGCGGTGATGTTGGAAAAGTAATGAATGGAAAATTGTCATTTATGGGACAGACAATTATGTTCATGGACATGAATGCCGAATATGAATGTCCCTCTTTTAGCTGGGTAACATCATTTTATCTAAATTGCAAAGATGAATCAGAATTTGATATTATTTTTGATGGCTTGGCAAAAGACGGTGTTGTTATGATGAAGGAAGAACCGTTTATGCAATTCCGTAAAGTTGCCTGGGTCACAGATAAATTTGGCGTAACTTGGCAGCCTGTTTTGGAATAACTTTTTCTTAATAAATAAAATGTAACTCTATTGAACTTGCCTCTTGACAATACCTGCACAACAGTATAGTATATTGAATACAACAATGAGATAAAAAAGGAGTGCAAAAACTAAAATGGCAAAAAAGAATGAAAAAACAAACCCTAAAAACATCTGCCTGACAATCCCAGAAGATAATCTCTTTAAAGAGTTATCTATACTCATCGAAAAAAGCAAACAAAAAGCTGTTTTACAAGTTAAAAGCACAGCAAACCTATTATTCTGGAATGTTGGAAAAAGAATAAACGATGACATTCTTAAAAACAAAAGAGCAGAATACGGACAGCAAGTAGTAGTAAATATTGCGGATAGACTTACCGCAAAATATGGACGAAGTTATGAGATAAAAAACCTTCGTAGAATGATGCAATTTGCGGTTCAGTTTCCGGACGAGAAGATTGTCGTTCCACTGGCACGACAATTGAGCTGGTCGCACTTTATCATCATTATTCCATTAAAAACTATGAAGGAAAGATTATTTTATGCCCAACGTGCGATAGATGAAAACTTGGGAAAAAGAGATTGTCGTTTATTAGTTGAAAGAAAAACTTTCGAGCGAACTAAAATCGCTAATACTCAAATTACAAAAAAATCAAAAATACCTGCTGATACATTCAAAGACCCTTATATATTTGATTTTTTTGATCTTAAAAATGCTTATCCGGAAAAAGATGTTGAAACAGCAATATTGCGTGATCTTGAAAGTTTCATTTTAGAGATGGGAAAAGGATTTACTTTTGTTGAACGGCAAAAACGAATGATAATCGACGATATAGATTATCATCTTGATTTACTATTTTATCACAGAAAATTAAAAAGGCTTGTCGCCATTGAATTAAAAATTGGTAAATTCTTGGCAAAATACGAAGGGCAAATGAAATTGTATCTTAAATGGTTAAACAGATACGAGCGACAACCAGATGAAAATCAACCTATCGGACTAATTCTTTGTGCCGGAGATAGTCGAGAACAGATTGAACTACTTGAAATGGATAAAGACGGAATTATGGTTGCAGAATACTGGACAGATTTACCGCCTAAAAAGGAATTAGAAGAAAAAATTAGAAGCTTACTAATTGAAGCTCGGGAGAGACTGGAAGCAAGAAAATTGTTGGAGCAATAAAGAGAGCAGATATAATGATAAAAGTCAAACAATGTTTGAGCCAATTTAACTCATTTATTATTGCCCCGAAAAACTTCGAGTTCGTGTAGATTTTCAAATTTACGAACAAGATAAAAAACGAGTTCTTGTATTTGAAATCGCCAGCCGTCCCATCGGATTACCGGTTCAAGTTGATGGAATAGTCTGGTGGCGTAAAGGCGACAGTTTTATTCAAATGCCTTCTGAAGAAATGCAAAGTATATTTTTACCTTCCTCCGATTCTAAGAATTTTTCATAATCAGATTTATACAGAGGGTGATTATATGGGTAATCTTTCTGTTTTTCGTTTTCGGCAATAATATCCAAAGCTCTCTTGCCAGTTACTTGGTCAATAAATACTACGTTGCACTCTCTTTCAAAAAACTCCATAAAACTCTTGGCGTTAATCATTATAAGCCTCCTTTTCATGATTATACCATATTGCTTGACAATTGTATAGTATAATAATATACTAATAACAACAAAATAACAGGAAGGTATAAAATGTCAAAAATGAATGTTCTTGAAAAAGGGGTTATAATTTTAATCCTGTCGAATTCGACAAGTTTAAATAAGAATCCACTTGACACCCGACAGGTTGCACGGTACAATTAATATGATACGATCTTTTAAGCATAAAGGATTAGAACGATTTTTCGCAACTGGCTCGAAAGAAGGCATTCAGCCTGAGCATTCAAATAAAATCGCTCGTATTTTAGATCGTTTGGATGCCAGCTTTTCGCCACTTGATATGAACCTGCCAGGATATCGACTGCATGAGCTTAAGGGGCAAGAAGCTGGAATATGGTCTGTTACAGTAAACGGAAATTGGCGTATAACTTTTAAATTCATTAACAAAGATGCGTTTGTTGTGGATTACAGAGATTATCATTAAGGAGCTACCTATGCAAAAAATACGTAAACCTGTTCACCCTGGAAATGTTTTCCTACACGATGTTTTAATCCCTTTAAATATAACTGTTACCGATGCAGCCAAAATGATGGGGATAACACGAAAGGCACTCTCGGAACTGGTAAATGAAAAATCCGCTTGCACTGTGCAAATGGCGCTTCGGATAGCAAAGGTTACCCGTACTAACGCAGAGAGCTGGCTTGCTATGCAGGTTAAACTCGATCTTTGGAAAGCTCGTCAAATAAAACTTGGCTCGTTAAAAGAATTCCCAAAAGCGGCTGTTTAATATATCAGCATTACTTTGTTCGTTTTCCAGAAAACCCCTTCTAAACCTCCATCTTCAAATAAACCATATCCCTAAGCTGCACTCCATCCTCAAACATCTCATGGTCATAATTATCAATAAAGAAATCCTTAACCGTATGGGAATATGTAAACCCTAAGTTTTTATAGAAAGATAATATCTTTTCATTTTCTCCAGTGCCAACTATTAAAACTTTACATCGGGTTTTATAATGCTGGATTATATATTTTATCATACTACCGCCATATCCTTTACCTCGATATTTTTCATAAGTAGCAATATTTTTTATCTCGTATGTATCATCATTTTCTTTTGTAACTACAGCTACAGTTTTTAAGTTATCATCATACAGCGCAAATAAATCTCCTCTATCAAGATATTTTTTAATCATGTTTTCCTGTTCATCAGCAATGAGTAATAAGTCCATGTATTTTTCTTTGTTATCGGTGATTTGTAAGATTTTCATTATTTGCTGTTTTCTACTTAAAAATATAATATTTCTTAACAGGCTTTGTGACTTTCCAGACACAGGATAAACCTTTTGGAAACACCACATAATCCCCCGCTCCAAAGGAAACACTGCCGCCTTCATAAGAGACTACTACTTCTCCTTCGATAAGAAGACATACTTCTTCGCTGTCATAATGCCAGTCAAATTCTGATATTTCACATCCCCAAACTGATTGTTTGCTCATTTCGAGTTTTTCTTCTTCGGTCGGTTTTCTTACGGTAATGTTCATTGTTTTCTCCTCTTGTTTTTAGAATATGGTAAGTTTAACTTTTATCACTAATTTTTTCTATCGCTTGCTTATCGCTTGGCTAACGCTCGTTTATCGCTTACATTCAATCGGCTGTAACGGTCGATTGGCAGCCGATTGGCGACCGCTTGGTTATCATCCTTTTTGAAAGTTGCTTTGTTATACCCCCATGCTGCTTAACAATTGTATAGCGATTGTGGCATCATGCAAGAACAAAGAAACCGCTTTCAATTATGGCAAAATCGCCATAATATGGTACACAATTGAAGATCAAGCGTTTTCTTGTTATAATTGACCAACAAGGAGAGCGGATATTATGAACCTTCAATCCATCAAAGAAAAAATATTAGCGCAGATGCCAAAAGAAGAAATCGCTCTAGGTGAAATTCTGTTTAACAACTGCGATTGTCAGATTTTGTCTCAATCTGCAGTATCCATTGATTTCTTGATAAACACCGCAGACGAAGTTGAATCTGTAGAATATTCTTTGTTGATCAATTACGAACAGGACAGCATATCAGGCTTTACTCCAGAAATAAATATAAAGGCAGCTAAGTGGAACCGCTACTCTTATGCCTGTTTATTGCAATATGAGCAGGAACTGCGCCTTCTTGATCCTAAAGAAAAAACCGAACATAAAAAATACACTCGTCAGGGAATGATCAATCGCGTATTGAACGAACGCAAGCAGAAAGCCGGCAAAGCTCAATATCGTATCCGCTGGGCAAACAATATCTACGGAGATCATATTTTAACCAATGAACATGGCGTTAATTACAAGATATTTCTTCGTGATTTTGATGCGGAAACAGGATATAGCAGCAGTTGGGATTCAAAACTTAACAAGCTGGGAACCACCAAACATATAATGTTCGCATTCAAAGAATTAAAGAAAAACCGTAAACTATATAATCGGTTGGATAAGACATATCCTTTCATCGAAATATTCTGCGATCCGCTCAATGAATATAAAATCACATGGTACTATCCGCGGGAAACTTCGTTGGGGGTACCTCACAAATTACCTGTAGGCGAGCAGCTTCTAATTTCCCGCCATTTCAAAAAGAAAAATTATATCGAAAACGAAGAAACGGAGATAAAAGCATTTTTAGATTTTATAGAAAAAGCGGCAGAATATGAAACAATAAACATCCGCCCAGAAGTCAGAGAAAAGGTAGAACGCGTTTTTGAACAGTCCATGCTTAAAAAGCTTAAACAAGATCACAGACCAAATTATTCTTCTGTAAAAGGAGAGTTGTTTCCTTATCAAAAGGAAGGGGTGGAATTTGTCTTATTTAAAAAAGCGGCTATTATTGCTGATGAAATGGGATTGGGAAAAACGATACAGGCTGCGGCTGCCGCCGTTTTAAAAAAACAAATATTCGGTTTTAAAAAAACATTGATCGTTTGCCCTGCCACATTAAAATCCCAGTGGAAAAAAGAAATTGAAACATTCACAAATGAAAAAGCTCTTATTATAAACGGGATGCCCAAAGAAAGAGAAGCCCAGTATCTGGATGACAGGTATTTTTTCTTCATTGTTAATTATGAAACCATTTTGCGCGACAACATTGCCATCAATAAAGCAGGAATGGATTTTTTAATTCTTGACGAAGCGCAGAGAGTAAAAAACTACGAAACGAAAACTTCATCTTCAATCAAACGGTTGTTGCCAAAACATATACTTATCACAACAGGCACGCCAATAGAAAACCGGTTAATTGACATTTTCTCGGTTGTCAGCGTGCTTGATCCGTATTTCTTCGGACCTTTATGGGAATTTTCATATCAGCATTGCTTGTTTGATCCCGGGAATGAAAATAAAATTAATGGTTATTATAATTTACAGGCGTTAAACGAGCGGCTGTCGGAAATACTAATTCGCCGTGAAAAAAGAAATGTATTGGATCAGCTTCCCAATGTGCAACAATTCGATATTCCCGTTGGATTATCGCCCCTGCAAGCCGAATACCACGCGTCTTACGCCAAGGGAATAGCCGGCATTCTAAGCAAAAAGTTTCTTACCCCATACGATATGCAAAAGCTGCAGCTGCTGCTTGCAAGCATGCGCATGGTTTGCGATTCTACTTATCTGATAGATGAAGAAACAAATGAATCGCCTAAAATGAAAGAACTGGAAAATATTCTTTTTGATCAGCTAGATTTAAAAAATACCGACCGAAAAATAATTATTTTCTCAGAATGGATCAAGGTGCACAAACTGATTGGTGGAATGTTAAGAAAAAACAAAATAGGTTTTGTGGAATTAAACGGAAAAGTTCCCGTTAAGTTAAGAGGCGATCTTATCAGAAAATTTGAGAATGATACAAAATGCAAGATTTTTCTGTCAACAGAAGCAGGAGGTTCGGGGCTGAATTTACAAGTTGCGGACACACTTATAAATTTTGAGCTTCCATGGAACCCCGCAAAGAAGAACCAGCGCATCGGACGCATTGACCGGCTTGGACAGAAAAGCGGCAAACTTACGATTTACAACCTGATTACCTTAAACTCTATCGAGCAGCAGATTGCAGCAGGTTTGCTGTTAAAACAAAATCTTTTTGAAGGTGTTCTGGATAGCGGCAGTAATACGGATTATGTTGATTTCTCGTCCAAAGGGCGCTCGCAATTTATAGATCAACTGGAAGCCTTTATTAATCAATCTACGGACTTGCAATCCGAAGATTTTCAATCTGCGGACATTCAATCCGACGATTTTCAATCCGGAGATTTTCAGACCGATGAAGATATTGATGATGATTTGGTACTTACAGATTCGAGAAGCGAAGGCGCAGGCGATAATGCAAAAACAATTTCCGAAGAACAAAAAACCGTATCAGAAACAACTGCCCAGATGGAACAGGTGATGACTAGCGGCATGCAATTTCTGGCTGGGTTGTATAAAATGTCAACTGGCAAAGAATTAGGATTGGAAAACCAGCAAATTAAAATTAACAAAGAGACAGGCGAAGTTACCATGACCTTTAAAATGCCTGTGTAAAACCTAATGCATCACAATCACCGCATGGAAAACAAACGGAATATGATATGCTCCGTTTCCTCGCTTACTTTAATTCTCTGCTTAAAGCTTCTTCTATAACAGAAATAATCTTCTTGAACTCTCCGCGTAATAAACCAATGGAGATTTGATCGCAAATATCATTTACCGTGAGCGGCCATGTTTTTTGCTTTAAATCGGACAATGCTGTTTTGGCGTCTTTCATGTTGTATTTTTCGCATGCGGTTTTAATAACAGCAAGTTTTTCACGCAGAAAAGCCAAATCCCCGGCGGTTATTTCCGCGGTATTGTCTGTTTCCAATGATTTGAATTTTGTAATTATCTTTAAAAGCGCATCAATAAATGACGGGGTTTCGGCTGTTATTAAATTAAAATTACCGGCTTCGCCTGCCTGTTCCAGTTTAAACGCAATATCAGATAACTCCTTTTCGCCGATATTGGCAAGAGCACTCTTCATGCCATGCACAATAACTATGTACGATTCCAGTTCTTCATTGTTTAAATTATTCAAATTTGCAGATAATTCCGATAAAACATTTACTGCGTTTTCTGCGTCCAATAAAAACATTTTTTCCATTTTTATGGAAACAATAGTATTATTTACTGCTTCTAAATCTTTAAGAGGTGTTTTATTTTTTATATATTTTGTTAGTAATTTATCCAATTCGCATGAATCAATTGGTTTGGCAATAAAAGCATCAAAACCGTTTTCCAGAAACATTTCCGCCTGCCCTACAACAGCGTTTGCCGTTAAAGCGACAATTGGCCGGGTATAACCCATATCTCGTATGATTTTTGTTGCTTTTATACCGTCCATTTTCGGCATCATATGATCCATGAAAACAATATCGTAGCTGCTTTCACTCTTGATTTTTTCAATCGCTTCAAACCCGCTGCTGGCAGTTTCAATCATAAGGCCGTACGGCAGCATCATTCCCTGAGCGACAAATAAATTTGTATAAACATCATCCACAACCAGAACTTTGCCGTTTGGCATTTGCTTGGGCGATATTTTTGTCATTTTAGAGAACAATCTGTTATTAAAACTAAATGTCCGCAGCTTCTCAACTATTTCAGAACCGCATAAATCCGAACCGCATCCTTTCTGCGGCAGGCGGACAGTAAACACAGTGCCTTTATCAACTTCGCTTTCTACGGATATTTTGCCGTCCATCATGTAAATAAGACGTTTTGTGATATTCATTCCCAAACCTGTACCTGCAATATTACGGTTTTTTTCTACATTAAACCGGGAATATTCATCAAAAAGCCTGTCGATCTGGGATTCGTTCATGCCTTGCCCTGTGTCGCTTATTTTAAAGGTAAGCATAACAGTTTCGTTGTTATTACCGGCTTCTGCAGTTACTGACATTTCTATTTCACCGGAATCTGTGTATTTATAGGCATTGGAAAGCAGATTATTAAGTATTTGCTTAATGCGGAATTCATCGCCAATTAATTCAACGGGAACTTTTTTATCTATCATCAATTTAAAATCGATTGGTTTGCTGTCATAACGCATCCGATTTAACTGTACAATATCATTTACCAAACTTGGAATACTGTATTTCTCCGGCACCATCTCCAGCTTGCCCGCATCAATTTTGGACAAATCAAGAATATCATTTATAATATTTAATAATAAACTTCCGGCTTCATATATCATTAATAATCCATTTTCCGCATCACCAGAGAGATTGCTTTTACGCAGCTGGATTTCTGCAATACCGAGTATTGCATTCATCGGCGTGCGTATCTCATGACTCATTTGGGCAAGGAAAATACTCTTTGAGCGGTTGCTTTGTTCGGCTGCTTCCAGCGCTGATTCCAGTTGAACAGTGTTTTCGCTTATTATACGGATCATTCTGTTACGAAGGAAAGCGCTGGCAATCATAAGAGAAACAGAGTGCAAGATTGTTTCTTCGTCTTTGGAGAACACCCGCTCTTTCTGATAATCATCAAAGCATACAAAACCCCAAAATTGTTCTTCAATAAAAATCGGCATAATCAGCGCGGATAAAAGTCCTGTAGGAGCAAGAATATCCCTTGTCCCAGGCGACATCTCACGCACAAGACCGCCGATAAGTATCCCTTTTGCAAGAGTATCTCTCCAATCAGGCAAAAAGTCATCGTATTTATACGGAATATTATTTGTATAAATACTTTCATTCAAAGAGTAGTCAAATATTTGAGAACAATAAAGATCATCTCCGTCCACGCGATTTTTCCAAAGGCTCACGCTGTCAACTTTGATTAATCTGGCTATAGCTCTCATCCCCTGGAGCAGCGCATCATCAAAAGAATTGATGTCTGATTTTTGCAGCAGAAGCGCCATTTCATTCGTAACATTCAGCAATTTGCTGCGATATTCAATTTCTTTCATCATATTACTGTTTACTTCATTTGCTTCTTTTTCAATTTTAACAAATTCAATTTCTGTATGTCCTACAACTTTTTTTACAATTAAAAATACAATAACAGTAAAACAGCATACTAAAATAAATGTGAGTAATATAGTCATTCTTCTTGTGTAATTCATGGAATGATAAAGTTCCTCACAATCAAAATCTATTCCGATAATACCAATAACATTTCTTTCCGGATCATGAAACGGAAAAAATGCCGGATACAGTATTCCATACTCCGTTTTCAGGATTTTATCCCCAAATACTATCTCGTTATTCAGGCACCGTTTCAGCATTGATAAAAACTCTTCTTCTACAGGAGTTCCGGCATGAACAAAATTTTCATTATCTTTATCAAGCGCGTCTACCAGATATATATACACATTGTCATCGTTCAGCTTTATGGTGTACAGATATAAAATATTTGCAATACGCCTTATTTCATCCAGCTGCTGCTGCGTATTCAAATAAAGTTCGCTCTCTTCATCTTCAATTGTGTTGATGTCAAAGAAAATGGATTTATCAATTATACTCTCCGCATAACTATGGATATTTACAGCATCTTGCTGCAAATTTTTAATTGTCAGAGAATATTGCTGGTTAAAACTTATAAAATAAATTACGGCAGCAAGCAATACTGCTGCAATAAGCAATATAATTACAATTTTATTTTCCAGATTTTGCCATACTCTTTTTGTCATTTAAAACACCTTCTTTTAATTATAAGTAATCTATGCTTTGCCGGCTTGAATCACCGCATCCCAGCCTACAGAAGCACATCTGTCATATAATTGTTTTGGAGTAGCTTTATCCAAATAGATTTTATCGCTGCCTGTTTTTTTTGCAGGAAAAGCCACCAGAAGACGGCGCATTGCCGCCGCGTCCGCTCTGCCGCAGCCCAGCCAGCGCTGTACTGTTTGAAAACTTACACCTGCCCGCCTCGCAAGGCTTTCGGTTGTTTCGCCGGGAAAGGCGTTTTTAATGCTTCGGACTACTTCATCCGCGTTTGTGCATATTAGAACTCTCTTGTTGTCGCTTTCTACGATTGTCGCGCCCCATGCTTCAGCCATTGGAACCTCCATATAGATGTATAATATAGTATACACCTATACCCTGTCAAGAAAAATATTTTTTAACGGCCCTTGACATATAGTGTATTATGCTGTATATTATAGCATATGAAGATTAAGGAGTAATTATGAAAAATGAACAGATTCAAAACATCTCTTCCGGTATTAATGAATTAGACGGATTAACTTCGGGATTTAAGCACTCTGATTTAATAATTATTGGCGGCCGCCCCAGCTCGGGTAAAACAGGTCTTGTTTTGTCTATGTTGAAACATATTAGCATAAATAAACGAATACCGGCGGCGTTTTTTTCTCTTGAATTATCAAAAACAGCAGTTATTAATCGATTATCCCAATCACTTTCAGCGCAAACAATAAACGAAGCGCCAATCTACATTGTTGATACGCCGGCTATGAAAATATCCGATATTTGCTCTCAGGCGATTCAATTAAAAGCTCAAGAAAAAATCGAAATTATTTTTATTGAATATTTGGGTCTGATTCAAATAGTCAATGATAAAGCGCCGTATCATGAACAGCAAATGGAAATATCCAAATCCCTTAAAAACCTTGCCTTGGAACTTTCCGTTCCTGTAGTAGTTTTAGCTCAATTAAATAGAAGCGAAAATGATCCAGTGATTACTGATATAAGAGGATCACAAGATGTTGAGCGGATTGCAGATATAATTCTCTTTTTGTTTAAAAATAAATCCGATAGGACGAAACTGCGTATAATGAAAAATCGAAATGCAGAAATCTGCGAGATTGAGATTACGTTTTAATTGCGGTTTATGAAGTTTGAGAATTTACTTGGTTATTATTTAAAAATTCTAATATCAAAAATTGTAACAAGAGCATTATCAATTTGCTGAATAAATTGCTTGGGCAGCATAGAAACCATTACCAGTCTTCTTCGCCAAGCAGGTCGTATTGAGCTTGTAAAATATCTTCGTCAATTTTTGCTTTTTGCGTCGAATAAAAATCATCTAATTGTTTTGTAATTGCGCTTTTTTTGTTGTTTTTTATGAATTCATTAATCGCTACCGAGCAGAATTCAGGTATTGAAATGCGTAAAAAATTGGCTTCGCGTTCCGCTTCCCGAAAGGCATTAATATCCAATAAAATAGCTGTATTCATAAGTATAATTTAACATAAATTTCATCAAATGTCAATTATACGGCGTAAAATAACCTGATAGAAGCGACAAGTTAAACCTTACTCAGGACACCCAATCGAAATATTCCAGATAACACCAAATTTATCCGTAAGCGAGCCGAAACATTTGCTCCAGAAGGTTTCCTGCATTTCCATGTCAACTTTGCCGCCTTCTTTTAAAGCTTCAAATGCGCTTTTTGCGATTTCGATTTTATCAAACTCCGCCATTATGGCGATGTTGGTGCCGTTTTTGACAGCATATTCAGGCGGCATATCGGCAAACATGATAATTTCGCCGCCAAGTTCAAATTGAGCGTGCATGACAAAATTTTCCGTACTTGCCTGAACTTCGTAACCTCTGTCTTTTGGCGCGTCTTTATAGCGCATTATCTCCGCTTTTACATTGAATACCTTTTCATAAAATGCGACCGCATCGGCGCAATTTCCGTTAAAAGATATGTATGGGCTTATTTTCATGAATTTAATCCTCCTATGGAATATTTATTGATTTTAGCATGGAATGATATATTTAACAATAAAAATATTCTAATCGACTTTAACATAATATGCTGTATATGGTATCTAATATATAAAGTTATTAAGGAGAAAAAATATGAGCACATGGAAATTTGCTCGCAATAATGGAGTTGTTTTGATCAACGATCTTATAAAAACTGATTTACGAAAAATCACACACGAACCGAAGGTTCGATACGTTTTAGTGTGTAAATATTGCCGAACCAATTTTGAGTTTAGATCGCTTTTTTCCTTTACAGCTGTATCTGGAAGCTTCGCCCAAAAGGGCGAGCTTGCAAAAAGCTATCGCAGAGGCGCAGTGAACGCAGAGAACGCGGAGGAAGAATTTGTATGATGATTTTCGCGGAAAGACGCAGATATCAAAGATCGCCAGATAGCGATCTTTTTTGCGCAAAAGAGTCGCTATCTGGCGACTCTTTTAAGCCAGTGGTAGCAGCTGATATGTATGCCCTCCGAGTCAAGTAGTTGTTAGCAGAATCTTAAATATTTGTTATCTATATAGAACTCCTTGTTAACAAAGGCTCGATCGGTAAAACAGCGAAACAAGACAG
>Ga0123356_10001152_pt1 | contig 29258 bp, 26 predicted proteins | sample TergutEmb28metaG_2_FD_92546 | JGI IMG/M metagenome (GOLD analysis project Ga0123356, IMG submission 92546) | Embiratermes neotenicus P3 segment gut microbial communities from Petit-Saut dam, French Guiana - Emb289 P3 | ecosystem: Host-associated > Arthropoda: Insects > Digestive system > Gut ...
CAACCGGCCCCTATCCGGGTCGTAGGTGATGGTCCGGTCAATTACGCGACTGGAGCGGAAATAGTCTTGCCCACGGTCAAAGGAGCGAGGGTCAACGCAGGACTGCAAGTCCTCAACATCAACGCCGGGATAACCGATAAAGGGCATCCTCCGATTGTCTCAAGGAACGGGGTGCCAAAGCCAATCGTTGCCTCCCGCCGTCCACCCTGGCCCTCCAGCCTGCCCCTTCACCCGCCCTTTCACCCGCCCTTTCATCCGCGAGGTTGAGCCTTGGCATTAGGGCCGGGGCGGGACCACCCCTCAGTTCAAAGAGGCGGCCTTGGAGTCACACCTCTCGTTCGCGAGGTTGAGCCTTGGCATGGTTACGCTATTGACCAGCTGATTTGCCGCGAGGTTGAGCTTTGGCAGCATCGGCGCTCCGGCCGCCTTGTCCAGTCAGGAAAAAAGCGGTGATCGAGCCGACTAGGGCGGCGGTCATTGGCAGGTACATAGCCTGGGACATCGCAGCAGCGAAGCCGTCAACCATGGCCGGGCTGGCCTTTAGCCCACCTGAATGACCGGCGGCGGCACTGGTGGGCAGGCCGTTGGCCATGAGCCGGGCGTTCATCAATGCGTTCATACAAGACGCCCCTAGGACTGAGCCCATTTGGCGGATGACGGCGTATACCCCTGAGCCCGTGCCGGCCTCGGTCCTGGACAGATTGTGGGTGGCGCTGACGGCCAGCGGGCTCCAAATACAGGCGTTGGCCACGCCCATGACGGCCGAGGGCACCAACATCCAGTAGACCGGCGAGGCTGGCGTCATGTAGGTCGACGTCCAGTACAGGCCCCCGGCCAGCAGCAACAAGCCGCTGCCGGCCACCCAGTTGGCGCCTATCCGTCCCACCACCTTGGCGCCGACAAACGGGGCCACTACCCCACCCAGCACCGCCGAGGGCAACATGAACAGGGCCGAATGAGCCGGCCCAAAACCCCGGGCCACCTGTAGGAAGTAGAGCATTGGCAAGGCCATACCGGCCACGGTGAAGCCCATGGCGCTGACCGCGCCGGTAGAAACGGCGAAGTCGCGGTCACGGAACAGTCGGAGCGGCACCAGCGGTGATTGGCGCCTGGTTTGCCAGTAGACAAAACCAGCCAGAATGGTCAGGCCGGCACCGACCAAATGCCAAATACCAACCGGCCCCCAAATCCGCCCCCAATGGTTCGATTCGCCCTCTTGAAGGCCAAAGACCACCAGGAAAAGACCCAGGCCGCTGATGACCAGGCCAAACCAGTCGAAACTGGGCCGCTTGGTCGGTAGCTTTGGTAAGAACTTGGCCGCCAGCAGCAGCCCGGCAATTCCCACTGGCACGTTCATCAAGAAGATGGCCTGCCAACCAAAGACGTCGACCACCAGACCACCCAGTGGCGGACCGACTAGTTGGGCCACCCCGGCTACCGAACCCCACAACCCCATCGCGGCGCCGCGCCTAGCTGGCGGAAAAATGCGCACAATCATGGCCTGGGTTTGTGGTGTCATCAAGGCGCCACCAAAACCCTGCAAGGCCCTGGCGGCGATCAAGAACTCGATCCCGCTGGCCAAACCGCACAGCAGCGAGGCCAGGGTAAACACCGCCATGCCGGCCATGAAGACCGGCTTTTGTCCAAACCGGTCACCCAGCCGTCCGGCGGCCAATAGCGGCACTGTCAGTGCCAGCAGATAAGCGCTTGTTACCCAGATAGTCCTGGTCAACGAGGCGTTCAGGCCCTGCTGGATGGAGGGATTGGCCACCGCCACAATAGTGGCGTCAAGCATCAGCATGAAAAAGCCGATCAGCATGGTCCACACCGCCGCCCACGGCCGCTTCACGGCCAGGCCTGACCCTGGTTCAACCTGATTCACGGCGCTCCTGTGCTCATTGGACTGGGCCATTATCAAGCCTGGCCAGTGGCCTTAGCAAATGAATGCCCACCCGGTCTAGCCAGCGCCGGCTAGTCGAGGTGTTTGTACCAAGCCAGCAGTTCAGCCTTGTCTTGAGGCGGCAGTTCAACCGCCCTGATGCCGCGGGTGGCGGCCTCCAGTCCTCTCAGTAATGCCAGGCAAGCCCCCGGGTCAAGTTGGCTGCGAATGCGTCCAAAAGCTTGACGGGCTCCAACCTCTCGGAGCGTTTCGGCATCTTCGATCCCAACGGCCTTCAATTGGCGGGCCGTCACCGCCCCGATCTCCGGCAACTTGGTCAAATCAGTCATGGCGACTCCTTCGCCCCGATCCTAGACCGGCCCAAGCTGGATGATGCCAGGCCCCAGACCCGCGCCGCTCCGACTGCGTTAGCCAAAGCGCTCGCTCGCGGCAAATGGGCTGGTCAGGGGCGCCCAGGGTGGTCGGATCACATAGGGCGCCATAGAACCAGGGCCCGCCGGTTGGTCACGGGCCTAGGTGGGGTGCCGGCCGGGCGCTGGCCGCGAGCCAGCGCGGTGGCATCCCCGCCCGGCGCCACGGCGAAAACCCGGTGGGCCAAAGCGGCCGCCGTTTGCAGCCGCTCAACTTCGCGGCGCAGTTCGTTGACCTCAATCCGCAGCGCCAAGATCCTGGCAATTCCAGCTAGGTTGATGCCCTCTTCGGTCGAGAGGCGTTGCACCTCGCGCAGCGTCTCAATATCCCCGGCGGTGTAGCGCCGGCCGCGGCCAGCTGTGCGCGAGGGCCGGACCAACCCCAGACGGTCGTATTGCCGCAGAGTCTGCGGGTGCATCCCACTCATCCGGGCGGCCGCGCCAATCGGAAAGAGCCGTTCACCCGGCGCCACGGTCAGGCGGATGTCGATCCGCATCTCGCCGTTCATTGGCCGGCCTGGCTCATCAGCTCGGCCCGCGGGTCAGTGCCCTTGGTCGCTTCGCGCAACTCTTCGACCGCCTTCTTGGCTGCACCTTTGAGCTTCTGCGGCACCGCCACTTCGACCTTGACCAGCAAGTCTCCTGTGCCTTTGGCTGTGGTAATGCCCTTGCCTTTGACTCGAAGGACTTTGCCCGATGCCGTCCCAGCAGGAACCTTCAAAGTCACCTTGGCGCCATCAAGGGTTGGCGCGTCAATCCGGGCCCCCAGAGCGGCCTCGTCAAAGCTGACCGGCAGCGTCAACCGCAGATTGTTGCCCTGAATCGAGAAAACAGGATGGGATGGCACTGTCACCGTGATGATCAGGTCGCCAGCCTCACCGCCATTGGGCGAGGACTGGCCTTTGGCTTTGAGCCTGATTTTCTGGCCGTCGCTCACCCCAGCCGGGATCCGCACGGTCATGGGCCGCCCATCCACGGTCAAGGACTGCGTCGAACCTTGGACCGCTTGGCGGAAGGGCAGCGTCACCGAAGCGGCCACATCTTTCCCGCGAACCGGCATCGGCCGTCCACCAAAGCCACCGCCAAAGCCACCACCGCCGGCCATACCGCCCAGCAAGTCTTCGAGGTTGATGCCTGCCCCGCCGCCGTTGGTGCTGAAACGCATCTGCCGGCCGCGCCCGCCAAACATGCCGCTGAGCATGTCCTCAAAACCGGCCGCGCCACCGCCTGGTCCAGCGGCAAAGCGAGCGCCGCCGCCAGCCATGGCTCTAACCGAGTCGTACTGCTGGCGCTGCTCCGGGTCGGACAGCACGGCATAAGCCTCACTGACCTCTTTGAAACGCTCCTCTGCCGCCTTGTCCCCGGGGTTAGTGTCCGGATGCAAGGTCCGGGCCAGTTTCCGGTAAGCCTTTTTGACGGCCGCCTGGTCAGCGTCTTTGGACACCCCAAGGGTTTTGTAGAAGTCCTTTTCGAACCAATCCTGACCAGCCACAGTTCACCTCACTCGGCGTCAGCCACGCCCACGCGGGCCGGGCGGAGCAGGCGCTCGCCCATCCGGTAGCCCGGCTGGAGCACCATCGAAATGGTGGGCCCGGTGGCTTCCGGGTCGATCTGGTGCATCAAAGCCTCGTGGATGGTCGGGTCAAACCGCTCGCCGACCGCGCCATAGCGCTCCAGGCCATATTGAGCCAAGGCTTCCTCCAGCTTGGTGGCAACGGCTCCAAACGGCCCGTCAAGACCAGCGGCCTGGCGGGCCGCTTCAATGTCATCTAGCACCGAGATCAGCGCCACCAGAACCTCAGCCAAGCCGTCTTGCCTGGCCAGGTCCCGGTCGCGCTCGACCCGCTTACGGTAGTTGGCGTATTCGGCGTTGATCCGCTGCAGATCCTCGGTCATAACCGCCAGCTCCTCGCGGGCAGCGATCAGTTCGGCGGCGGCTACGACCTCATCTTCTGCCGCTTTTTGGGTGGCCTCACCCGACAGGGCAGCGGCCGGGCTAAAGCTCGGCCCGCCGCTTTGGCGTTCGTCGACTACTTGAGGCCGAGCCTGGCCGCTGATCGGGTCAACTTTGCGCCTGTCCCGGATGACCGGTTTGGACTCGTCGTCCTGGCTGGGTGCGGCCGGTCGCCCGGCGGGGGGTTTTTCACCCGCGCCGCCACCTTTTTTTGGGCCTTTTGATCCCAAGGCGCTCATCTATCTACCCTTTGTCATCGTCGACGATCTCGGCATCAACAATGTCTTCCTCGGGCGCCTGGCTGCCACCGCCAGCCCCTTCGCCAGCTGTAGTGCCGGCATCGGCCTCCCGGTTCTGGTTGGCGTAAAGCAACTGGCCAATTTTCTGCGCTGTCTCAATTAGGGCGGTCTGTTTGGCGCTAATCTCAGCCATATCTTCGCCCTCCAGCGCCTTCTTTAGCTCGTCGCAGGCGCCTTGGACCTCTGATTTGAGCTCTTCCGGCAGCTTGTCGGAGTTGTCTTTGATCAGCGATTCGGTCTGGTACAGAGCCTGTTCGGCCGTATTGCGCGTCTCGGCCTCTTCGCGGCGTTGCTTGTCCTGTTCGGCGTGGGTCTCGGCATCTTTGACCATCCGGTCAATTTCATCCTTGGGCAGGGCCGAACCACCGGTGATAGTCATCGACTGCTCTTTGCCGGTGCCGCGATCCTTGGCCGAGACGTGGACAATGCCGTTGGCGTCAATGTCGAAGGTAACCTCGATTTGCGGAATGCCGCGTGGCGCCGGCGCAATTCCAGTCAACTCGAAAGTGCCCAGCGCCTTGTTGTCACGGGCGAATTGACGTTCGCCCTGATAGACCTGGATCAGCACTGAGGGTTGGTTGTCTTCCGCGGTGGAGAAGATCTCCGAGCGTTTTGTCGGAATGGCCGTGTTGCGCTCGATCAAAGTGGTCATAAAACCGCCCTTGGTCTCAATGCCCAGAGACAGCGGTGTCACATCAATCAGCAAAACGTCCTTGCGCTCGCCCAAAATGACGCCAGCCTGCAGGGCGGCGCCAATCGAGACAACCTCATCAGGGTTGACGCCCTTATTCGGCTCCCTGCCGCCGGTCAGCTCCTTGACCAGGTCAGTAACGGCTGGCATACGGGTCGAGCCACCAACCAAAATGATGTGGTCAATCTCATCTAGTTTGATCCCGGCATCAGCTATGACGGATTTGAACGGCTGGCGGGTGCGCTCCAGCAGATCCTTGGTCATGTCTTCGAACTGGGCCCGGGTCAGCTTGGTGTCGAGGTGAATAGGCCCGTTTTCTGACATCGAGAGGTATTGCAGCGAAATGGTGGTGGCCATAGCGGTTGACAGCTCTTTTTTGGCCTGTTCGGCTGCCTCTTTCAGGCGCTGCAGCGCGATCTTGTCCTTCGACAGGTCAACGCCATGACCCTTCTTGACCTCTGCCACCAGCCAGTCGACCACGCGCGTATCCCAGTCATCGCCGCCCAGTTTGTTGTCACCGGAGGTGGCGCGCACTTGGATGGTGGAAAAGCCGTCGTCTTCCTTGCCAACTTCCAACAGCGAGACGTCAAAGGTGCCGCCGCCCAGGTCAAAGACCAGGATCAGCTCGTCATGCTTTGACTTGTCAAGGCCGTAGGCCAGAGCCGCGGCGGTTGGTTCGTTGATGATGCGCTGGACCTTGAGACCGGCAATTTCTCCGGCTTCTTTGGTGGCTTGACGCTGAGCGTCATTGAAGTAGGCCGGCACGGTGACCACCGCATCGGTCACGGTCTCACCCAGGTAAGCCTCGGCATCGGCCTTCAATTTGCCCAAGACGCGGGCGGAGATTTCTTGGCTGGTGTACTTCTTGCCGTCGATCTCAACTGACCAGTCAGAGCCCATATGGCGTTTGACCGAGCTGATAGTGCGGTCAACGTTGGTGACAGCCTGGCGCTTGGCCACCTCGCCCACCAGGACTTCGCCCGATTTCGAAAACGCCACCACCGATGGTGTGGTGCGCTGACCTTCAGCGTTTGGGATGACGGTCGGTTCGCCGCCTTCAAGTGAGGCCACCACCGAGTTCGTGGTGCCTAGGTCAATGCCAACTGCTCGTCCCATTTGAGACTTCCTTTCGATCGCGTCTTGTCAAGGTGGTTCCTCGGTCGGTTGCCACCTTGAGCCAAACCGGCTCAAGTTTGCTCTTGTGTCTTCGGCTTGTCAAGTAACTTGAGTCGTGCAGGCTCAAGTTTGCGTTTGTCCGATGCCGCTGGGCTCGCCTTCCGCCGTGCCCCGGGACGTCATCGCTGCACAACGGTGACGCGGTGGACAGGCTCTGGACTGATCAGTGGCAATGATCCAGAACCGACCTGGCCCGCGTGAAAACGATCCAGTTTTGACCTCGAACGCCGGCCAACAATCCCAACCCTCTTAGGGGAGCGTGAAAACGGCACCACCGTTCCCGCCAGGCGCTTGGCCCAGCCTGGGGTGCTGATTAGGATTGGCTGCTGGTGCTCCAACCAGCGCCCAACGCCCGGCCGCGAACAATGTGCGGGACGGTGAGAGGAGAGACCCAGTGAGCCACGAGCCTGAATCAACCCCATTGGCGGCAAACAATTGGCGCAAGGCCATTGGCATGGCTGTGGTCGGTGCGGTCTTTGTTGGCCTGTTGGCCTTGGCCTTTCTTTGGCCCGGCAAGGTGGCCGAACCGCGCAATGTGCCTATGGCCATCACCGGCGATGACCCAAGACAAGTTGCCGCCGTCAGCCAGCAGATCGAAGACAAGGCCGAAGGTGCCGTCAAGTTGGTCGAGGTGGCTAGCCGCGACCAGGCCGTGGCCAAACTCGAAAGCCGTGAGGTTTTCGGGGCGCTGATCTTATCCGCTCCGGCACCAGAGGTGCTGACAGCCAGCGCCAATGGGTTGGCCAGCCGCATGGTGGCCGAGTTGGCCGGGGGAGTGGCCCAGGCCGCCATGGCCGCCGCGGCCCAGGCGGCACCCGAGGCCCCACCAGTCACGGTCGAGACCACCGACGTGGTGCCAGCTCACAGCACCAAATTCGATGTTGGCCAGCTGATCATGCCACTGGTGTTTGGCGGCGCCATTGGCGGCGTCTTGGTCAGCGCCGCTATCGCTGGCCGCGGACAACGACTGGCGGCCCTGGCGCTGCTGGCAGTTTTGGTTGGCTGCTTGGTCTACCTCATTCTGGGTCTCTGGTTCGACCTGCTGCCGGGCGGCTTCCTGCCGATCGCCGGCGCTCTGGCTTTGGCCATCTTCGCCACCGGCGCCTTCGTCGCCGGGTCCTATGCGCTGATTGGTGTCCCCGGGCTGGCCGGTGCCATCGTGATCACGCTGCTGGTGTCAAATCCAATCAGCGGTATGGCTGTGCCAACCAGCTTCCTGCCCCCACCCTGGGGCGCAATTGGCCAGGCCCTAACCATCGGTGCCGGTGGCTCTTTGGTCCGCGGCGCCGCCTACTTCAGAACCGGCCAGGTCTGCCTGACACCCCTGCTGGTTTTGCTGGCCTGGTCTGTACTGGGCGCCGCCGCCATCATGCTCAAGCGGCGCCAGCCGCTGGCCGCCTTGGCCAGTCCCTCGCTAATGCGACACTAAGGTCCAGCAACACTGCTTCGCGCCGACACCGAGGTTTGGCAGCCTCACACCGCGGCGACACCGAGGTTTGGTTGGCTCTGTCTGCACGGCGGTAATCTCGCAGACAAAAGTACTGCTCAACCCCTCTTTTGCAGCGACACCGAGGTTTGGCAGCCTCACACCGCGGTGACACCGAGGTTTGGTTGGCTCTGTCTGCCCGGGGGTAATCTCGCAGACAAAAGTACTGCTCAACCCCTCTTTTGCAGCGACACCGAGGCTAAGCACATTTGAATATGCGCCCGCATGTCCTTGAGGGTCAGTGGGCGTGTTCAACCAAAGCCGCAGCCAACGACTCCGCGCCCGGCGCAATCCCGTAAAACGACCAGCGCCCGCGCCTGGACCGGGTCAGTAGTCCTGCGTCAACCAACAGTCTCAGGTGATGAGAGACTGTGCCCTGAGACAGCCCGCTTGGTGGAACCAGCTCGCAGACGCAGGCCTCGCCGCTGGGCTGACTGGCAATGAACGAAACCAGCCAGACCCTGGTCGCGTCGCCCAAAGCGGCAAACCGCTGAGCCAAACTGGTGGCCTGGTCTTGGCCAAGACATGCCATTAGCGGGACACAGCAAGTCTGGCTGGCCTGGTCTCCAGGGACCGCCGAGTTGGTGCTCACAATTAGAATCATGCCAGACCAATTGACAAACGCCAATGTATTGGCGATACTCAATGCATTGACATTTTTCGATGCAAGGAGAATTGACCGATGCCGGACCTAAATCCCCTTCGTGGCGCTGTCCGCCAGCGCTATGCCCAGGCGGCCAAAGCCTTTGCCGGTGCCCGCGATGCCCAACCACTTGACCTTGACGCCGCCGCAGCTGCCACGGTCAGCGATTGTTGCGGTGGCGAGGTGGCCTCAACCAGCGACTGCTGTGGCGGCCAGACAACCCCAGTCAGTGACGCTGTCGGTGGCCAGACCGCGCCGGTCAGCGATTGTTGCGGTGGCAAGGTAACTTCAACCAGCGACTGTTGCGGTAGTGGCGCAACACCGAATCAGGACCAAGTATTTGGCCCGGCCCTTTATGCCGCTGGCGATCAAGGTCAAGTCGAAGGCCAAGTCCTGGCAACCTCCCTAGGTTGCGGCAATCCGGTGGCAGTAGCCGAGTTGCGTCCCGGAGAAACCGTGCTTGACCTGGGCTCCGGCGGCGGACTTGACGTTCTGCTTTCGGCCGGCCGGGTTGGTCCAACTGGCTTTGTCTACGGCCTGGATATGACCGACGAAATGCTCGAACTGGCGCGAGCCAACGCCGCTTCAGCCGGAGCCACCAACGTCAAGTTCCTCAAAGGCGCCATCGAGGCGATTCCTCTGCCCAATGCCTCCATCGACGTGGTCATTTCGAATTGCGTCATCAACCTGTCAACCGACAAGCCGGCCGTTTTCGCTGAGATTAGCCGTGTACTCAAGCCCGGCGGCCGGATCGGGCTGTCCGATGTAGTAGCCGAAGACCACCTTTCACCGGCCCAACGGGCCGAGCGGGGCACTTACGTCGGTTGCATCGCCGGCGCCTTGTCTGTCAGCGAGTACCGCGCGGCTCTGACGGCGGTCGGTTTGGCCGATGCCGAGCTCAGCTTCACCCATCAAGTCGCCGATGCCATGCACGCGGCCATCATCCGCGCCACCAAGCCGACCACCTAACCGCAGCCTTATGCCAAAGCTCAGTCTCGCGGCAAAGAGGCTGGTCAGGTGGGGTTGGAGAGGGACTCGAAGCGGAGGATGCGGTGCGCGGCGGCGGCTTCGGTTGGGTCATGGGTTACCCACAGGGCGGCTGTGGCCGAGGCCTCCAAGATGCCCATGACCTGATCGCGCAGGGACAGCCGCAGATCAGCGTCCAAAGAGGACAGCGGCTCGTCCAGCAACAGCAACCGGGGTGAGGGCGCCAAGGCCCGGGCCAACGCCACCCGTTGGGCCTGGCCGCCAGACAGCGTCTCGACCGAACGTTCAGCCAGGCCGGACAACCCAACCAGTTCGAGTAGCTCGGCCGCCTTGGCCTGCCGGGCCGGCCGCGGCATCCCGGTCATCTTCAGACCAAAGGCCACGTTTTGGCCCACATTGTGGTGGGCGAAGAGCTGGCCATCTTGAAACACCAGGCCAAAGCCGCGCCGGTGCACCGGCACCTGCGCCAAATCAGTTCCGTCCCACAACACCGCTCCAGCGGCCAGCGCCTCAAGACCGGCCACGGCCCGCAGCAAAGTCGATTTGCCACAGCCAGACGGCCCCACCAACGCCACCACCTCACCAGGGGCCACGCCCAAGTTGACGTCACTAACCGGCATCGTCCGGCCATAACGCACACCAACGCCGCGCAGCTCTAGGCCTTTCACCAGGCCACCTCCTGGCCTCCCGGGCGGCGCAGTTCCGCCAAGGCGACAACGCCGCAGGCGACCAACCCAAGCAAGACGGCCGCCGCCAACGCCGTGCCCAAGTTGTCCACGCCCGGGCGGCCCATCAGCCGGTAGATGGCGATAGGAAGTGTGGTTGATTCGGGCCGGACTAGGAAAGCGGTGGCACCAAACTCGCCCAGTGACACAGCCAGGGCGTAGGCGCTGGCCAAGGCGAAAGGCCGGGCCATGACGCGCAGATCGATGGCTGCGAAAACCCGGCGCGGCGAGGCGCCCAGAACTGCGGCGGCCTGGCGCTGGCGCGGATCAATAGCTCGCCTACCTGGTAACAGGACTCGCGTCACCAGGGGTAATGCCACCAACGCCTGAGCCAGAGGGATCAGCCAGAAGGAGGTTCGCAGGTCCAGTGGCCCCCTGTCCAGGGTGACGAACAGGCCAAAACCGACCGTCACCGCGGAGATACCGGCCGGCAGCATAAAGGCCGAATCGGCCAGGCCTTGAAGACGAGCCAGCCAGCGGTGGCGTGGCCGGCGCGACAGCACCACGGCCATGCAGCCGCCCACGCTCATGGCCACGATCAGGGCCAGGGCGGAAACGGCCAACGACCGGCCCAGGGTTTGCAGTGGCGTCACCTCCAGGCCGGGAACCGGTTGGCTGGCCAGGCGGGCATAGTTGCCAAGTCCCAGCCCGGTCGAGGTTCTCAGAGAGCGGGCCAGCAAAGCGGCCAAGGGTAGGAGGATAAAGACTGTGGCCACGGCGGTGGTGGCGGCGGCTAGCAGATCTCCGCTGCCAAGTCGGGGCCGATGCCGCGCCTGGGCTGGGCGCAGAGGTTCGGCCCTTTGGCGCGCTCGCCTGGCGCTGCCGCTCAACCACAAGGCCACGGCCACAATGACCAATTGGACCAGACTCAAAGCCGCGGCCGTGCGCAGGTCAAGCAACTGGGTGGTTTGGAGGTAGATCTCGGTTTCGACAGTGCCGTAGGCCGGGCCACCCAGGATCAGCACAGTGGCAAAGGCGGTGGCGGAAAACAAGAACACTAGCGCCGCGCCGGCGGCCACAGCTGGGGTCAGCTGTCTCAGTGTCACTGAGTAGAAAGCCCTGGCTGGCGAGGCCCCAAGCAGCCTGGCGGCCTGTTCTGGTTTCGGATCGAGCTTGGACCAAAACGAGCCCACCACCCTGACCATCAGGCCCAAGTTGAAGAAAACCAGGGCCGCCACTACAGCCGGAAACGAGCCGTCCAGGTGCAGCAGGCCGAGCGGACCATCGGCTGCGAAAACCATCCGAAAGGCCAAACCAACCACCACGGCAGGCAAAACAAACGGCACTGTCACCAGTAGCTTCACAGTTGACCGGCCGGGCCAGCGACGTAGGTAGAGGCACTTAGCCAGCGGTATTGACGCCACCGCGGCGATGACCGTGGCCAGCGTGGCTTGGCCAACTGTGCGACCTATCAAACGCCAAGTCCGGCCGGAGGAGGCCAGGTCTGCAAAAACTGACAAATCGAGTTGGCCCTGGTTGATCAGTCCCTTCGAGATCAGCATTGCCACAGGCCACAGCAGGAAAACCGTCACGAATGCGACCGGCACCGCGGCCAGCGCGACGGTACCGGGAACACTCAAAGCAGGGCGGGCAAAGCAAGGCCGGGACACGGAGATCAACTCAGGCAATCCTCCCCAGTACCCAAGGACTCAACGTGCCCCGACCTCGCACATGGTACTAACCCAAAGCCACTTCTATCCATTCCCTTGACCAAGCTTCTCGGTTTTGGCTGATTTCTACCGGGGTCAGGGCCCACGGTTTGGCGGCCGGTGCGGCGCACTTGGCCCAGCTAGATGGCAGGGCAATGCCCTCTTTGACCGGGTAGACCCACATCGATTCTGGCAGCGCCGCCTGGAATTCGTCTGAAAGCACAAAGTCAACCCAGGCCCTGGCACCGTCTGGGTTGGCCGCACCTTTGAGCACCCCGGCGTACTCGACTTGCCGAAAGCAGGTTTCAGGCAGGGCTGCTGTGGCTGGTTGGCTGGTCCCCTTGACTATCTCTGCCGGCGGGGAAGAGGCGTAGGAGAGCACCAGCGGCCGCTGGCCAGATGAGGACGGTCCAGAGAACTCGGTGTAGTAGGCCTCTTCCCAAGAACTGACAATCTTGACACCATTTCCGACCAGTTGGCGCCAGTAGTCCAACCAGCCGTCTTGGCCAAAGGCCGCCACTGTGGCCAGCATAAAGGCCATTCCGGGGGAGGAGCTGACCGGACTTGCAACCACTAGTTGGTCGCGGTAGGCCTCTTTGGTCAGGTCCTGCAGGCTGGCGGGCGGCGGCCGGTCAGAACCATAGGCCGCTTTGTCGTAGTTGATGCAAACATCGGCCGTGTCAAAGGCGGTCAACGACCCACTTTGGTCAACGGCGTAGCGGTCTTGTTCGCTGCCAGCGGCCGGCGAGGTGTAGGGGTCAAAGATGCCGGCCTCGATCGCCTTAGAAGCGAAGGTGTTGTCGATACCGGCCACCGCGTCTGCCACCGGGTTGTCCTTGGCCAAGATCAGCTGGCCGACCATTGTGCCGGCGTCTTCGGACTGAATAATCCGAAGGTCATAACCGGTTACCTGTTTGAATCTTTCCTTTAGTTCGCCAGATAGGGCGAATGAGGCGTGCGTGACAACTGTGACGGAGGAGTTAGCCTGGCTTTGGGGCCCAGCTTGTTCTGGGTTGGCTGGGCTGGCGGCGCAGCCAAACAAGGCGGCCGCGGTCACTGCCGCCACAATCGACGCGACCAAGGTTTTATTTCCGGCTGGCCAACAAGGTGGGCGCCTCGAGGAGAGTCTGGCTGACATGGTCCTCCTGTTCGTCAGGCTGATGCCACCACCGGGCACCGCGTCAGCCCGCCCAAAAAGGCGGCTATGACGGTGGAGAACTCGACTTCCTTCGCCGGCATTACCCGGTTCAGGTTCGAGGGTCTGCGCCCCTGGCGCACTCTCAGCCAAACGGACCGCTGGTCGGTCCGGTCAGCTCCCCTGTCGTAGCAGACACAGTCTAGCGCCCAGATTTCGGCCGGGACGCCATGACCTTCGCTACTGGACCAACAGTTAGGCCTCATAATCGGCACTGACGGATCCAGCCGCGTGCCGAAGACCGCCACAACTGCCATGATGTACGGCATGAAGATTGGCGAGCGCGTGGCCACGACCCTGGCCTCATTGGTTTCTGGCTTGGTGGCCGCGCAGGTGGTGAAAGTGGTTTGGCGCCTAGTGGTGCGGAGCAAGCCGCCCACTGACGCCAAGAACATGGACTTGCCAACTGTGCAGGTGGCGGCCTTCGCCGCCACCGTCGCCGCCGTCACGGCAGTGGCTCAAACGCTGGCCCAGCGGGCCGCCCTCAGCCGCTTCGTCGAGGCCCAGCCAGGCGATGATGTCCGTCTTGACCGATGACCAAGAAGCGCTGACCTGGGCGAACACGGCCCGTCAAAACAGCCCCTGAAGCCTAGACGGTAGTTCAGTGCCGTCGAAGGTCCGCCGGGTCGACCGGGAAACCATCCTGGTCCATCACTTCGCTGCCGATTTGGCTTTGGATAAGGCGGGCCAGGGCCGCCAGTTCGCGGGCAATAGCCAAACGGCGACGGCGATGTTCGTCTGGCGGGAACTCAGCTAACAACAGAGCCGGGTCGAAGGGTATCCACTTGATCGCGTAGGCCACCACACCACGCTGAACCCACGGCAGGGATTTGATTGGCAGTGGCAGGTCTTCAACCAACGACACTTCTACCGTGATACGACCACCCTTGCCCAGGTCAGCCTCGACGGCGTAGGCCTCCTGGGCCGGCGCGGCCTGAAGGGCTTCACGGTCACCTTGACGCAACTTGACCAGCAGTTCGCGCCGCTGGGCCCGGGTCATTAGCGTGTCTGCCGGGCCGGCCGGTGGCTCATGGCTGAGCGCCTGGTCGTCGCTCAAACCGGCGGACTGACGGAAATCGGGGTCGACCTTCTGGACCAGGCTTTGCAGATCGGGTGGGACCAGCCAGATGGGCGAAAAAACAGTCATGTCTATGGCCGCCTCAGGTGGAGGTTCCACGACCACACCGCTGTCAAAGCGAACCGCGCCGCCCAACCGCCTGGCAGCCGCCAACAGAAAACTGACCACTCGGCCCTCTTCGCGTTCCGGCAGGCCATCTGGAAAGGCCCGGGCCAATCCGGTCGGGTCGACGGCGCCGGGGAACGGTGGTTGCCCCCGTTCTCTGAGCGTCTGGGTCACCCAGGCTTGGTCCAAACCGGCTGGTAGGCCGGCGGCCTCGAGCCCAGCCGCGGAGTAGTCAAGACCCCGGTGCAAAACCGAATAGCGCGACAAGGTGAGGTCTTGCCCCTCTAGGCCAACCCGGCGCCATCGGGCACTGGCCAGCAAGGCCAAGTCCTCAGCCCCAACTCCGGCGGGCAAAGCCAGCAGGTGGCGGCCGGCCAACTGGGTCACGTCGACATCTGCGGGCAGCACGCTAATACGCTAGCGCCACCGCACCGTGGCTGGTCGAATAATGTCCGCTATGCTCATTCATCAGCCGCGACCGGTCACCCACCACCACCGACCGGTCGCGGCGCTGCGGGCGTAGTTCAATGGCAGAACAGCAGCTTCCCAAGCTGCCAGTGCGGGTTCGATTCCCGTCGCCCGCTCCGCCACCCCGTTCCGCCGCCCGCCCCGTCTTTTCTTCCAACCCTGAATTGGGCGCTGGCCTGGCATAGTGGTGGCCATGTGCGGACGCTTCGCCAGCTATTTCGACGAGAACACCATCGTCGATGCCTTTGGTGTGGAGCGGGTAGTCAGCTTCGCGCCGCCGTCGTGGAATGTTGCCCCGACCCAGGGGATCGACTTGGTGCGACAAGCACAGTCCGATGTCGGTGAGTTACGCGAGCTCAGGGAGGCCCAGTGGGGTTTGGTCCCCCACTGGGCTAAGGACCGGGCCGGCGCGGCCCGGTTGATCAACGCCAGGTCGGAAACGGTGACGGAGAAACCATCTTTTCGGGTGGCAGCCCGGCGCCGGCGGGCCTTGATTCCGGCCGCCGGCTATTACGAATGGCAAGCCGGACCAGATGGAAAGACACCGTACTATTTGCACCCCGAGGTTCAAGATCAACCGCTGGCCTTCGCCGGTCTGTACGAGTGGTGGGACAAGGACCCCGGCCCTGATCGAGGACTGCTAAGTGCAACCATCATCACCCAGCCGGCAACTGACACCTTGGGCCAAATCCACGACCGCATGCCCGTAGTGGTGCCGCCTAGTTTCTTCGATGATTGGCTAGACCCGGCCACCACCGACCCGGCCCAGGTCAAGGGGATGATCGCAGCCATGGGCAGGCCGTCGTTGGTGCCACGTCGGGTCTCCAAAGCCGTTGGTTCGGTGCGCAACAACGGCCCAGGGTTGATCGAACCGGCGCTCGGCTAGCTTGCGGTGGTCCGGCCCGCCGTCGAAGAGTCCCTGATGGCGTCAAGGGGGCCATAAGCCCGTGGGCCAGGATTGGCCTGACCAGAGTGCCAATGGGCCTGGCGGTCAAGGCCTAGCTGGTGCCCGGTGGGATGACCAGACTGATAGGGACGGCCTGGGCGGTGTCCTCGCCGGTGGCCGAAATGACACCAAATACCATTAGCCCTCCCACCACGATCAGGAAAACGATCAAGACTACCGCCAAAGCCAGGACAACCGAGGCTCTGGTGGACAGGGGCTGGCGTTTTCGCGATGGTTTGGCCGGAGCAGCCGGTGCGGCTTTTTTGATCGGTTTGGCTGGCTTGGGTGATGCGACCGCCGGTTTGGCTTGGGTTGGTTCTACCGCAACGCTAGTCGCCTCCGGGAGCTCCATTGGCCTAGCTGCGACTGGCTCAGCCGCCACTGCGGCCGGGGGTTGCTCGGCCACTCTCTCAGCTGCGGCGACTGGCACCAGAGCCAGGTCTGAGGGAGTAGGTCTAAAGACTGTTGGCAGGGCAGGCCGGGTCGATCTAGGTCTGGCCAGGGCTGGAACCAGCGGCGGCGCAGGCGGTCCAGGCGCCGGCTCGATAGCCGGTTCTGGTGTCAGCTCCCTCGCCATTTCACCTTGGTCCGGCTCAACCGCCGGTTCATAAGTGACCGGTTCGGCCACCGCCTCGGCCAGGGTCGCCTCGGCCCGGACCGGGTCGTCTTGGACCGGGTCGATGGCTGGTTCAACCGGACTCGGCTCGGCCACCGCCTCGGCTAGGACCGGGTCGATAGCCGGTTCAACCGGACTCGGCTCGGCCAGCACCTCGGCTAGGACCGCCTCGGCTAGGACCGGGTTGTCTTGGACCGGTTCGATGGCTGATTCAACCGGACTCGGTTCGTCAACAGCAACGTCAAGAACCGGTTCACTGACCCGGTCAGGCGGTGCCGGCTCAGCCACCGACACGACCGGTCCAGTGTCTGGCCCGGGGCGTGAGGCGGCTGGCTCAGCCGGCTCGTCGGTATCGGTTACTCCAGCAGTCCCGGCAGGCGGTTTGGCCTGGATCACCTTCAACTGACGGGGCACGAAATGCGCCGCAGGCGCGGTCACCGACGGCCTAACCAACCGCGTCACAGTGGGTCCTGGCTCTTCCCAAGCGCCTGCACTGTGCAAGTCGGTCTCCAAGGCTGCACTGGCAGCAGCCGCAGCCCGCTTGGCGGCCAAGAAACCCGGCGGGTCGAACGCCATTGGCCGGCGCGGTGTGGCCGAGTGGGTCGAAATGACGGTGGCAGAGGGCGTCTTGGGCGGTGGGGTCACCGTGGCGCCACTCATTTCGCTGGCTATGGGCAGTGGTGGCGCCGGACGGACAGGGTTCTTTGAGGTCGTGTCCGGGTCACTGGTAAGCGTGCGAACAGCAGACTTATCAGATCTGACGGCGCGGGCGGCCAGCCGGATCCGGGCAGCCCGGGCGACCTGCGGCTCACTGTGCTCAGCCAGCCAAGCCAGCAGGCCGGGGTAAACCTTTGGGTGCCAGGCCACCGCCGAGTGAAGCTCGGAATGCCGAGCCGCAATGGCGGCCAAGTCCGGACCGGAGGTGGCAGGGTTGTTGACCGCCCGGCTTGCCGCCACCGGGTCGTCCCAACTTTTCACCCCACCATCATGCCCCCCAACGGACCGAACGCCACTAATAGACGGCGAATCGATCGGGTTGGTCCTGGGCTCAACGCCGACTGGCATTCCGCTAGGGTTCTTCCCGCACCGGGTTGACCAGCGACCCTATTCCGTCAACGGAGACCTCCAAGGTGTCGCCAGGGCGCAAATAAACCGGCGGCGTGCGCCCGTGGCCAACACCGCTGGGCGTACCGGTGGCGATTACGTCACCTGGAACCAGGGTGACAATAGTGGAGATGTACTGAACCAGTTCAACTGGGCCAAATAGCATGTCACTGACCGGGCTGCACTGCATTTCCTGGCCGTTAAGTTTGGTGATCAAGACGGGGTCGGCAGGCAACTCGTCTGGTGTGGCAACTACCGGCCCCATGGGCGTGGACCGGTCCCAATTCTTGCCTTGCAGAACCTGTGCGGTTCGGTTCTGCCAGTCACGCATTGAGGTGTCACACATGATGGTGTAACCAACAATGGCGGCGGCGGCCTGGGCTGGGTTGGCCCGGCGGATGGTTTGGCCAATCACGACCACCAGCTCGCCTTCCCAGTCCACTTGATCTGATTCGGCCGGCAACTCAAGCGGTTCGTTATGCGCCACCAAGGCGCTGGGCCACTTGTGGAACAAAGTTGGGTATTTGGGGGCCTGTTTGCCCATTTCCTCAATGTGGCGGCGGTAGTTCTGGCCTACGCAGATAATCTTGGCCGGATTGATGATGGGGCTAACCAGGCGAACACTGCTGAGCTGGTGTACTGGGCCCGCGGCCACGGCGGCTTGGTCAAGCCCGCCGGCGCCGGCGGCGTTGGCTCGCAACAGCTCGCCCACGTCGGCGAACGGTCCAATCTCAGTGGCCCGGTCGCCGTCGACGCGAACCGCTTTAGTCCCTTGCGCAAGTTGCACAGTGCCAAGTCGCATTGTCTAACCCTACGTTGAATCCAGGCCGGCGAGCGCCGAATCGATCACTTGAACCACCCCATCCTCATCCAAGGTCCCTGTGACCTCGTTGGCTGCGGCAAGGACTTTTGGACTTGAACCGCCCATGGCGACCCCACGCGAGGCCCAGCGCAGCATTTCGAGGTCGTTGCCGCCGTCACCCACCGCCACCGTGCCACCTGGTGGGACCTCGAACCGTTGTCGCAGCACCTCCAAGGCGGCGGCTTTTGACACGCCCGGCGGGTTGAGATCAATCCAACCGGTCCAGCCGATCGAGTAGTTGACTCCGGGTAGATCGGTGGCCTCCATGATGACGTCCAGTTTCTCCGGGTCTAGGTCAAGTGCGCGCAAAATGACCCGCGTGGCCGGCCTAGCTGCCAGCACATCCATGGGCGCCACCGTCACGTCACCATCAAGTTCGCCGGCTGGGAATGGTTGGCTGACCAGGAACCCATGGCCAATTTCCTCAACCGCCACGCGGGCGCCTGGCACTAGCCTCAGAACCTCTGCCAGCGCCCTGGCCGGATCGAAAGTCACTTTGTCGACAATTTCGAACCGCTTGGCGCTGGCCAAGTCAAACTCAATGGTCAGCGAGCCGTTTGAACAAACCGCCCAGCCGCGCCTGACCCCCAGCCGTTCGGCCATGCCAAGAGTGGAATGGGCCGAACGCCCGGTCGCCAAAACCAGGTGCAGGCGCTCCTCGGCCGCCGCCCGGCCCACGGCCTTGGCCACGGCTGGGCTGAACTCGGAGTAGAAGCCGGACAAGGTGCCGTCAATGTCAAGTGCCAACAGGCCGGTCAGGGCCGGATCATGGATGGGACGGGAACTAAGGTCAGCGCCGGTGACCCAGTAGGGCTCGGTTGCGGTCACTTCCCGGCCTCAGCTGAACTTGCGCCCTGCGGCATTGGACTGATCACCTCAACACCGCCCATACCGGCTCTAAGCGCTGCCGGCACCACCACCGAGCCGTCTGCCTGCTGGTGGTTCTCCAATAGCGCCACCAGCCAGCGGGTGGTGGCGAAGGTGCCGTTCAGCGTGGCCACCGGCCGGGTCGCCCCGCCCTTGGTCCGCTCCCTAACGCCAAGGCGCCGGGCTTGGAAAGTGGTGCAATTCGAGGTCGAGGTCAGCTCACGGTAGCGGCCCTGGCTGGGGATCCAGCCCTCACAGTCGAATTTCCGGGCCGCCGATGTGCCCAAGTCGCCGGCAGCCACATCGATCACTCGGTAGGGGATCTCGACGGCCTGGAGCATTTGCTCTTCGAACTCGAGCAGATTGAGGTGTTCAGCTTGAGCCTCTTCTGGACGGACATAGGCGAACATTTCGACCTTGTGGAATTGGTGCACCCGGAAAATGCCCTTGGTGTCCTTGCCGTGGGAACCGGCCTCGCGCCGGTAGCAGGCCGACCAGCCGGCATAACGCTTGGGACCGGCGCTCAGGTCGATGATCTCGTCCATGTGGTAGCCGGCCAGGGCCACCTCCGAGGTGCCGGTCAGGTAGAGCTCATCGGCTTCGAGTCGATAGACCTCCTCAGCGTGTTCGCCCAAAAACCCGGTGCCTTCCATAACCGCCGGCCGCACCAACGTGGGTGTAATCATCGGGTAAAAACCAAGGTCACAGGCGGTGTCGAGGGCCAGTTTGAGCAGCGCCAGCTCTAGCCGAGCGCCGGGCCCGGTTAGGAAAAAGAATCGCGAACCAGAAACTTTGGCGCCGCGCGGCGAATCAATGGCGCCCAACAGCTCGCCTAGTTGCTCATGCGGCCTGGGCTCAAAACCTTCGGTCAGGAAATCGCGCGGCTGGCCAACCCGGCGTAATTCGACAAAGTTGTCCTCCCCGCCGGCCGGAGCTTCAACCTCAGCCAAATTGGGCAGAGCCAAAGCGGCGGCACGGGCAGCCTGGGCCGTGCTTTCGACCTGGGCGCCAGCCTGTTTGACCTGCGCCGCCAGGGCCTGGGCCTGGGCCACCAAAGCTTGTTTGGCTTCGCCTTTGGCCTGAGCCACCTGCTTACCGAAAGCCTTTTGCTGGGCCCTGGCACCTTCGAAGGCCGCCAAACTGGCCCGATGCCGCGCATCGGCTTCCACAGCCAGGTCAACTAGGGCTTCTTCGGCGCCTCGCTGCCGTTGCGAAGCCCGGATCAGATCTGGGTCTTCGCGCAACAGCCTCGGGTCAATCACGCCCTCAAGGCTAGCGCCTACCTCCCCCACGCCGGCTTTGCCCACGACCCGGAGCTCTAGGTGGCGTCGACGTGGTCATGCCAAAGCTCGACCTGGCGGGTGCCAGTGCAGATCAAGCCCCCATTCGGCGCGAGGTAGAGCTTTGGCACACAACCGAGGCCCCGCGGCCACAAGAATCAGGTTCGGCGCAACGCCCCGCAGCCACAAGAGTGAAGTTCGGCCAAACACCCCCCAAAGCGTCCGGGTTGGTAGATTCGATGGATGATCGGTCAAGGCTGGGCACTGGCGAAATGACTTGGCAGGTCTGGCTGACCCTTGGCGGCTGCACGGTTGGTCTGGCCGCCCTAGTACTGGCCTGGTGGGCCTGGCGCCGGCGGCCTACCACCCGGACCCAAGAGCCAAAGCCCACCGATGTCACCGGCCAGCCCGGGCTTGAAGGACTCGTCGCCATGATCGTCAACCCAACCAAGGCCGGCCTGGGCGAGCTGAAGGACTTGGCCAACACCGAGTGCCCCCAGCTGGGCCTGGGTTCACCGATTTGGTTGGAGACCACCGCCACCTCCCCCGGCACCGAACAGGCCCGTTGGGCCCTGGAACAACATCCAGGGCTGCGCGCCGTGGTGGCGGCCGGTGGCGACGGCACCGTCCGGGCAGTGGCCGCAGGACTGGCTGGCCATCAGGTGCCGATGGGGATAGTGCCATTGGGTACCGCAAACCTGCTGGCCAGGAACCTCAAACTGCCACTCGGATCACCTAAGGCTGCTCTAACTACTGCCCTGACCGGCGCGGTTGACACCATTGACGTGGGCCGGTTGTCGACCTGGGACCAGGCCGGCCGGCCAAACGCGACGAACGAGATATTTCTGGTTATCGCCGGCCTAGGTTTTGACGCCGACCTTGTCTCCACCGCTGATTCAAAGCTCAAGTCGCGCCTGGGCTGGCCGGCCTACTTCATTTCCGGTATCAACCACCTGGCCGCCAAACCGGTCCATGTCAAGCTCAGTAGTGGCAATACCACCAGGGGCGTCAAGGCTAGATCAGTCATGTTTGGCAACTGCGGCATGCTTCCGGCCAGGCTCCAACTGGTGCCAGACGCTGACCTGAGCGACGGTCTGCTTGATTTGGCCATGGCCGAGACTCGCCATGGCCTGGTCGGCTGGGCCGCTCTGCTAATGCAAGTGGTCCTGAACGGACTTGGAGTGCGTTGGATTCCGGCCTGGACCTCGGGCCGAATTTGGTATGAACAAGCCACAGCCTTCCGGGTCGAATGCGACGGCGAATACAGAGTCCAGCTTGACGGCGAGCTAACCGGATTCGCCAAGACCCTCGAAGTCACGGTCGATCCCCTGGCCCTCAACGTCCGCCTGCCAGACAAAAGCGTCTAAGCGTCTGGCCCAAGGGCCGGCATCGGGCCACTGCCGCCACCGATGCCAAAGCTCGCGCCCGCGCGTGATCCCTGCGACAGGGCTGGTCAGGCCGGCGGCAGCAAGGCGCCCTCGAACTCGAGCAACTGGCGTTTGATCTCAAGGCCGTAGCCGTAGCCGCCTAATGAGCCATCCGCGCGGACCACCCGGTGACAGGGCACAATCACCGCCACCGGATTAGTGGCGCAAACGGTGCCAACGGCCCGCGCCGCGCCGGGATAACCGGCCAACCCCGCCAACTCACCATAGGCTACTAGGCCTGTGACCTGGCGTAACGCGCCAACTACAGCACGCGCGAAGGCGCCAGATTTGACTCTAACGCTGATTTGGTCAAGGGCGTGGACCTGCCCGGCGTTGTAGGCCTCAAAGGCACGAGCCAGGGCCAAGGGTGTGGCCCGTAAGGGTTCGACCGGACCGCGCCAGCCGGCCTCGGCCGCCAGAACCGCCACCGGCCTATAGCCAGAAGCCAGCACAATCCCGCTGAGGTTTTCGACCACAACGGTGAGGTCACCGGCCGCGGTGGCCACTTGGCACCATCCGGCCATTGGCGGCCGTGGTGGACTAGTCTGGGCCATTTCCCCGCTCCTGTCTGGGCGCAGGCCACTGGGGGTCTGGCCGCGTGGGCCAAACCCCCAGGTTAGAGCCTGTAAGGCGGCTGGTCAGTCCGACTTGGCCTTTGACTTCATAGCAGCCCGGATGCGTTCCCGGTTGACCGCGGCAATAGCCTCGAATGGGATTTCGCGTGGGCAAGCCAGGGCGCATTGGCCAATCTGTGAACACGGTCCAAACTCGTGCTCCATCTGAGCCACCATTGACCGAGCTCGCTTGGCCCGCTCCATCTTGCCGTTTGGCAGCAGGGCCAGGTGGGACATCTTGGCCCCTGCGAACAGGTAGGCCGCGCCATTGGGACAAGCCGAAACGCAGGCTCCGCAACCAATGCAGGTGGCGAAGTCGAGCGCCTTTTCGGCGTCGTGATGGCTAATCCGGTAGGTGTCCGCATCTGGCGCAGTGCCAGCGTCAACCGCCACCGTGCCGCCGGCCTGGATGATCCGGTCAAGGCCCGTCCTGTCCACAATCATGTCGCGGATGACCGGGAAGCCCTTGGCCCTAAACGGCGTGATCCGAACCGTCTGCCCGTCAGTGAAGCTCCTAACGTGCTGACCGCAAGCCGGGACGTTGTCCTCCGGGCCATGCGGCACGCCGTTGACGTCGAGACCGCAGGTACCACAAATGCCTTCACGGCAATCGGATTCGAACGCCACCGGGTCCTGGTCCGCCTCAACCAACTGGTGGTTGAGCATGTCCAGCAACTCCAGCAGCGTCAGCTCCGGAGTGGCCTCTTTGATCTCGTGGGTTTCATAGCGCCCCTCGGCCTTTGGGCCTTCTTGACGCCAGACTTCAAGGATGAGTCTCACTTGTAGTTCCTTTGCTGCAAGGGCACCGCCCGGAAGGTCAAGGGTTCGAAGTTGCGGATGTGCTTGCCCGCATCAGGGCCGCTGTCCGCTGGGGCTTGCCACGCTGAAATGATGCACCAGTCGTCATCGTTACGCATGGCCTCGCCATCTTCGGTCGCATGGTCGGTGCGGAAATGACCGCCAGCCGACTCGTCACGGTCCAAAGCGTCAACGCAAAGCAATTCTGCCAACTCCAGGTAGTCGGCCACGCGGCCGGCCACTTCGAGCTCCTGGTTGAGACGATCGCCTTCGCCCACCACCTTGACGTTCTTCCAGAAGTCTTGGCGCAACTCGCGGATCATCTCGATGGCCTTGGTCAAGCCCTCCGGATCACGCGACACCAGAGCGTAGCGGTCCATGATGGCGCCCAGCGCCTCGTGATAGTGGTCCGGTCCGTGTGCACCGTCGTTGTTCAGGAACTTCTCGATGCCGGCTTCAACCCCTGCGATGGCCTGGCTCACGACCGGGTCATCCATCGACAGCACCGGCTCGCCCAGCAGGCCAGCGAGGTAGTTCGGCACAGAGAAGGGCAGGGTGAACCAGCCGTCAACGCAACCGCTCAGCAGCGAGTTGGCGCCAAGGCGGTTAGCCCCGTGATAACCCCAGCCGGCCTCGCCGCCCACGAACAGACCTGGAATTGAGGTCATCATGTCGTAGTCGCTCCAAAGCCCACCCATGGTGAAGTGGACCGCTGGCGCGACCCGCATCGGGGTGTTGAACGGGCTGTCACCAGTCTGCTCTTCATACATGTCGAACAGGTTGGAGTAACGCTCGCGGATGACCTTGGCGCCCATGCGCTCAATACCGGAGGCGAAATCCAAGTACACGGCGTTGCGCAGCGGGCCCACGCCGTATCCAGCGTCAATCCGTTCACGGGCGTTACGGCTGGCCACGTCGCGTGGAACCAAGTTGCCGAAAGCCGGATAGCGCGTCTCTAGGAAGTAGTCGCGTTCCTCTTCGGGAATGTCCTTGGGGTCGCGCTCGTCACCCTTTTGCTTCGATGTCCACATCCGGCCGTCGTTACGCAGCGATTCCGACATCAGCGTCTTCTTCGACTGGAACTTCGACATCAACGGGATGGCCGTCGGGTGAATCTGGACAAAGCAGGGGTTGGCCAGGAAGGCGCCGCGCTTATAGGCGCGCCAAATCGCCGAACAGTTCGAGTTCTTGGCCAACGTGGCTTTGTAGTAGATGTTGCCGTAACCGCCGGTGCACAGCACCACCACATGGGCCGTCATCGCCCGCACCTTGCCACTGACCAGGTCACGCACCACGATGCCTTGGGCCCGGCCGTCTTTGACAATCAGGTCAAGCATCTCTTGGCGCGAATGAAGCTTGCAGCTACCGGCTGCAACCTGACGCGAAAGCGCGTGGGCTGCCGCCAACTCGAGCTGCTGCCCGGTTTGGCCGCGGGTGTAGAACGTACGTGAAACCTGCACGCCCCCAAACGAGCGGTTGGCCAACTGGCCACCGTAGTCACGGGCAAAGGCGGCACCAATGGCCTGCATGTGGTCGATCACCCGGACGCCTTCTTCGCCCAAGCGATAGGCGTCCTCTTCGCGACCGCGGTAGTCCCCGCCTTTGACGGTGTCTTTGACGAAGCGGTCTACCCCGTCATTGTCGACCCGGCGGCCGCGCGGCGAGTTGCAGCCACCTTGGGCCGCAATTGAGTGGGCCCGGCGAGGCACATCATGGAAACTGAAGACATCGACCTCATAGCCCAGTTCGCCCAGCGCAGCGGCGCAGCCGGCCCCTGACAGGCCTGTGCCCACCACAATGACGTTGAACCGGCGCCGGTTGTTTGGCGCCACCAGGTTGTAGTGCAGCTTCCGGTCTTTCCAGCCATCGCGTGGCTCAACCGTGGGCAGGTTGCCATCTAGCGACTTACCGACCACGCGCAGGTCATCGATCTGCAGACCCATGGACTGCCCTTTCGCTTGTGATTGTTTGCCTGACTGGCTCATAGCGTCACCCACCCGGCTAGAACCGCGATCGGAATCGACAGATTGCCTAGCACCACCAGGCTGGCCACCAAATTGGCCATAAACGCCAGCACCGAGCGGACTCGCTTGGAGGAGCCGCCCAGGTCGTTGGTGATTGACCACATGCCGTGCATCAGGTGGAAGAACAAAAGCGCCATGACAACGATGTAGAACACACCCACAGCCGGTCGGCTGAATGAGTGGACCAGGTTGTCATACGCGCTGCCGTCAACGAAGTCGCTAGTAGCGGCGGCAGATCTGCCAATCGTCAAATCAAGCAGATGGAAAACGACATAGCAGCCCAAGATCACGCCGGTGTAGATCATGCTGCGGCCGCTGACGCCATGTTGGGTGATGGTCGGCTTGCGGGCGAAAGCACCTTTGGCTCGCCGGGCGCGCACCCACAGGGTAATACCGGTGAGGATGTGCGCCACGATCGCAACGGCCAGGACCACCCGCATGATCCAAAGGAAGGTTTCGCTCGGGAAAACCGGGCTACCGACATCTTTGAGCCATAAGGGGTATTTGTTGAAGGACTCGCGGCCGGCGTAGACCTTCAGATTGCCAATCATGTGGGACAGCACGAACAAGACAAAGATCGCGCCGGTCACCGCCTGAACGACTTTGAGCACCCAAGTTTCTGGGCGCGGGGGTGGGGTTGTGGCCGGTGTTTTGGCCACGGGGATCTGATCGATTTCAGATCGCGCAGTAGTTTGCGAACTCACTCGGGACCTCCAGGCTCCTGCGTAGAATCGCGGACATTTCGGCTTAAGGCCAGTTTCAAATCTTACCGCAGCCAGGTCCACCTTTTAGGGCCGAAAATCGGGCGATCAACCCAGGTCAAACCGGGGTATTTCGCTACAGAAAAGGTGTGAAAATCCAGTGCGGTGTTTATGTGTGCGACCATGCCTGGGTGCAGCAGTCACGGTTCGGTTTTTCGCTTCGCACCCGCCTTGAGTCGGGTGCCGGTCGCACCGGCGTGATTGACACCCCGCACGGTCAGATCCAAACGCCGGCTTTCATTCCGGTTGGGACCGCCGCTTCGGTTAAGTCAGTGCTGCCGGAATCGATCGCGGCCACCGGTGCCCAGGCCGTTTTGGTCAACGCTTATCACCTCTATTTGCGGCCCGGCGCGGATGTGATTGACCAGGCTGGCGGGGTTGGCGCCTTCATGAATTGGCCCGGGCCAACCTTTTCGGATTCCGGTGGCTTTCAGGTTATGTCACTTGGGGCCGGGTTCAAGAAGGTGCTGGCCATGGACGCTGCTGGCAAATCGGCCGATGCCGTGGTGGCGCCTCGCGCTGTCAGGCTGGCTCAAGTAGATGAGGACGGGGTCAGTTTCAAATCCCACCTGGACGGTTCCAGCCACCGCTTCACTCCAGAGGTCTCGATGTCAGTGCAGCATCAACTTGGGGCAGATATCATCTTCGCCTTTGATGAGTGCACCACATTGCTCAATTCCCGCCCCTATCAGGAGCGCTCGCTGGCCCGGACCCAACGTTGGGCCGAAGACTGCCTCGCCGCCCACCAGCGATTAGCCGCCGAGAGAACCGGAAAACCGGCCCAAGGCTTATTCGGGGTGGTCCAAGGGGCCCAATATGAAGACCTGCGCCGCCGGGCGGCCCGTCAGCTGGCCGATCTGGAACTAGATGGCTTCGGTATTGGTGGTGCCTTGGAGAAAGAGAACCTGGCCACGATTGTCGGTTGGGTGACCTCTGAGCTGCCCGAAGCCAAACCGCGACATCTGCTCGGCATTAGCGAGGTCGACGATCTCTTCGCCGCCGTCGAGGCCGGGGTCGACACCTTCGACTGCGTGGCACCCTCGCGCGGGGCCAGGCATGGGGCGGTTTACACCGCCATCGGCCGTTACAACGTCACACGAGCCGGCTTCAAACGCGACTTTTCCCCGCTCGAAGAAGGCTGCGACTGCTACACCTGCCAGCATTACACCAAGGCCTATGTCCACCACCTGCTGCGCGCGCGGGAGATGGCCGGGTTTACCTTGGCCACTATCCACAACCAACGCTTTGTGGTTCGCCTGGTCGACCAGATGCGCATCAGTATCGAGGACGGCTGTTTTGCCGACTTCAGAGACGACTTCTTGCCGCGCTACCTCTCCAACCGTCCCTAACCAACGCTTTGTGGTTCGCCTGGTCGACCAGATGCGCATCAGTATCGAGGACGGCTGTTTTGCCGACTTCAGAGATGACTACTTGCCGCGCTACCTCTCCAACCGCCCCTGGCCATCCCTTCTGTGGCCGGCCCAGGGCGGATCACGCCCCTCGCCCCCATCCTCTGGGCACAGGTGCCCGGCAAAACTGGGTCGGTGCCGAATCATTGTGACGCTGTGCATGCTCCTGCGGTTCTGTTGCTGCACCTGGCATAACCGGCCGGGTAAAAGCCCAGGTGGCGCGGAGGTAGTTTCTGCCAAGTGCAACAATCGTTCCGCGGCGTTATGCCAGGTGCAGCCGTCGACCGGCTCGGTTCTGCAAAGTGCGACAATCGTCTTGGATCAGCCTGCAAAAGGCGCCAGCGATCAGGGCATCGCCAACCGCCAAATGCCGTGGCAAGGCCGCAGGTCGGGCTTCGCGCGGACCTGCAAAACGTGACAACCATCTGGCATCAACCTGCAAAAGGTGCCAACGATCAGGGCATCGCCAACCGCCAAATGCCGTGGCAAAGCCGCAGGTCGGGCTTCGCGCGGACCTGCAAAACTTGACAACTATCTTGGATCAGCCTGCAAAAGGTGCCAGCGATCAGGGCATCGCCAACCGCCAAATGCCGTGGCAGTCCGTTGCCGCCAGACCGGCAAGTTGGTGGCCAGTGACCCAAAACTGGGGATCGACTACAGAGAAGGTGGCGTAAACCCGGGCTCGAAGACGACAAAGCCGGGATTGCCGAAGTCGCCAAAGTCAGCGACGGTCAAACCGCCGGCCTTTGAGTCAGCCAGGCCGCGGTAAGCCACCAGCATTGAGCCGGACTGGCCGCTGAGCACGCTTTGGTGGCAGTCGATGGCCTTGATTTCAAAGCCGCTGGAATCCTCAAGCATTTCACGAGACTCTGTGTCCCAGGCCTGGATGGAGGTTGAATCCGGGCCAAGGCACTGCATATCGATCGCCTTATTCGATGTGTTGACGAAGTTAAGCTCCATCAGCCACAGTGATTCGCCGTCAGCAGGTACCAACGGGTCGCTGTATTCGAGCTCAATCGAATCCACCTGTTCGAAGGAAACCACGGTGATTTCGGCGTTCGGCATGGTCAGAACCTCACCGAGTCCAACCGAATTGGCGGGGGCTGCTTCCGGCTCTTCCTCAGTTGGGCTAGGCGGCTCCTCGGCCGCTTCGGTCATAGCTGGTTTTTCTGGCTCGTCGGCTGGCTTGTTGCCAGTGCCACAGCCAACGAGGCTCAGGCTTAGTAGGAGGGGGAAAAGAACTGCCGCTTTCTTGGGGTAAGTCATGCCTCAAGCCTACTCCTTCACAAGGGCTTCGCGGTCCGCGCGGTCGGGCCTCCCAGCCTCGCCAAAGGTCACTAGAATGGGGCGCTGACCAGCTATTTCACGGGTATGGGCGTTCCGGCATCAGCCCTCCGGGGCTTGACCTGAGCGGACGGTGAACCGGGTCGTGACCAGGTGCTTAGGGCTGGTGGCGGGCGCTGCTAACATCAGGGGGCGGTCACGGCCGCATTGGAGGTATCGCCTAGTGGCCTATGGCGCACGCTTGGAAAGCGTGTTGGGTGCAAGCCCTCGGGGGTTCGAATCCCCCTACCTCCGCCATGTCCTGAGTCGCGTCATCGTTGACACTTTGTCTCGGGTGATTTGTTTTTGTGCTGCCCCTTGCCACGGATCCAGCTGCGCCTGTCATTTGCCAGGGTGATGGGACCACTTGTTTTGCCACTAGCTAGGGACCACCTTGCGTGTGTTCTAACCATGGTGGTCCTCCCCACTGGTGTCAACCACCCGGGTCTGGCCCCTCCGGC
>Ga0123356_10001153_pt1 | contig 29214 bp, 26 predicted proteins | sample TergutEmb28metaG_2_FD_92546 | JGI IMG/M metagenome (GOLD analysis project Ga0123356, IMG submission 92546) | Embiratermes neotenicus P3 segment gut microbial communities from Petit-Saut dam, French Guiana - Emb289 P3 | ecosystem: Host-associated > Arthropoda: Insects > Digestive system > Gut ...
CTGCGCCCGTGCAGTTGTTAAATTGGTAGTTGTCACATTTAGCAGTTCTTCGCCGCCGATACGCCGCCCGTTAACAATTATTTCTATATTATTTATTTGCCTAATCCAGTCTGTTGCGGAGACAGAAAGCGTTACTTGCCGAGTAACAGCATCAACTTCACTTGCGTTCACACGTATCGCTGGGGGAATAGACGCAGTTTGAATACTGCCGCGCTGCCTCACGATGGACGGATCGGGCAGTCCCTGAAGACGCGCTTTTACAACTTCGGGCTGGTAGAAGGTGTCGGCGAATTGATCCATCCCATAAACTTCGTTTCCGATACGGACATTCAGGTGTTGGTCGCCTTTGGGAGAGGAATTGTAAAAGCCGTCAGGGGTTATAACAATCCATTCGCCATCGGTGAATGATATGAAGGATGCGATTTCTTTGCCGGTGGCAATGTCCCAAAGGCGGATGGTACCGTCGTCGGAAGCGGAGAGGATGCGAGTGCCGCAGGGGGAGAAGGAGACGGAATTTACTGTATTGAAATGAACAAATTCACTAATTTGTATGCCAGTTTCAATATCCCATATTTTTATCCTTTGATCTAATGAACCGGAAGAAACAATTTTTTTACCATCAGGGCTAAATGCTAAAGATCTTACCCAAAAAACATGACCATTAAATAGTTGTATCTCTCTCCCTGTTTCTGTACCCCATAATTTTATTATACTATTCTCTTCATTAGTATTTCCTGATCCTGAAGCAATAGTTTGTCCATCAGGACTATATGCAATTGAAAATGGAGTTGATGAATCTCCTGAAATAGTTAAAATTTCATTGCCGGTGGCTGTATCACGAAACATAATTGAATTATTGTTAATAAATATCAATGCGATAGTTTTTCCGTCAGGGCTGAACACAGCAGATCTAATTCCTACTCCTATTCTTGAACCTGTAATATTCCATATTTCATGGCTTGTAGAAATATCAAAAAGCTTTAGTGTATAGTAATCTCCAAAATTCCAAGTTCCAAAAATAACGAATTTTCCATCCGGGCTGAATATTGCAGTTCGAATTGAATTTGAATGGTCAACAAGAGTTCGTATTTCCTTGCCAGTAGAGACATCCCAAAGTTGTATTGATGCGTTTCCCATTCTAGCATCTGATCCTGTAATAAAAGTTTTTCCATCCGGACTTAATTCAATTGAATTAAATCTTCTTCGAGAGTTTTCTGCAAAATTCGATGTCCAAATTATATTTACTTTTTCTGTATCCCAAAGTTGTATTAATTCATTATTTGATGTGGAAATTATTTGTTTGCTATCAGGGATAAACGAAACAGATGAAATTCTTTCTGGAATATATGAAAAAAACGGCTTCTCTTGACCTGTGGTTATATCTAAAAGTATTACTTGGTTACCCAATCCAGAAGCAATGGTATTACCGTCTGGACTGAATGTTAAAGAGCGTGCACCCAAAGTTCTTGTATTATTTTCAGAAAATTTATGAGTCCATATTTCGTTACCAGTAGCAGCATCCCATAGAATAATTATATTGTCCCAAGAAGCAGATGCAATAGTCTTGCCATCAGGGCTGAAAGCAACAGAAGTTATATATTGCATATGATTGGAAGACCATATTTCATTACCGGAAGCTATATCCCATAATTTTACATTTGCATTTCTATCTGTTGAGCCAGAAACCAAATATTTTCCATCAGGGCTAAACTCTATAGAGCTTATACAAGCACTTCTACTAACTTGTCTGTTTTCATTCTGTATTTCAACCACTACAAAACTATTAATTTCATTCCATGTTTCAACATCCCAGAGAGTTATTTTTCCATCGTATGAACTTGATGCAAATTGTTTGCCATCAGGACTGAAAGCTAAAGAACTTATAGCATTAAGTCCTGTTATATCTTTTTCTACTCTATATAGATCAGTATCCCAAACAACTATTGCATTATCTTCCATTCTTGTCTGGGGATTCATAGGATCAAACCATGCAGCCGTACCTGAAACAATATATTTTCCATCAGGACTGAACACTACTGAGCTTACAGCATTTACGTCCATAAATATTTGAATTTCTCTGCCTGAAGCAACATCCCAAAGCCTTATTGAATAATCATGAGAACCAGAAATAATTCTTGTACCATCATGGTTAATTGCCACAGAATTTACATTATTAACATGACCAGATAAATTACGAATTTCACGACCAGATGATACATCCCATAATTTTATCATATTATCATTAGATCCCGAAACCACATATTTCCCATCAGGACTAAATGCTACAGAATTAATATCCCTACTATGCCCCAACTGCGGAAACACTTCCACTTCCTGAGCAAAAGCCATCGAAAGCAGAACCGCAAAAACCGCAAAGACACAAACAAGCTTTTTCATAAGTAAACCTCTTTTACATAATAATACGCAGTTAAGCACGAATTGTGAAGTATTTATTCCTTAAGATTATAGTGCGAAAAAGTGTCAAGTTTTTTTTCATGTAATTTACCGCTTTTACCCTCTGGACTTTCTAGAAATAATATGCTATATTTCTAGAAATATAAGGAAATGTATGTATGGAAAAAACGGCAAAAAAACGTCTTTTTAATTATATAACACGCAAGGGCAAAGGGTGGGTTTTCTCTGCAGTAGATTTTACTGTTGATTTTAAACGTTGGGAAATAGATCAGTCCTTTATTGCTTTAGAAAAAGAAGGTCATATTAAAAGGCTTTTACCAGGAGTTTATTATTATCCAAAATATAGTAATCTTTTGAAAAAATCAATTGCTCCTGATATTCAACAAGTTGTAAAAACGTTGGCTCGTAAATATGAATGGAAAGTATTTCCAGAGGGAAACACCGCACTTAATTATCTTGGGTTATCAACACAGATACCTGCAAAATATATCTATATTTCTAGTGGTCGTTCGCGTAAGTATAAGGTGGGAAACATAGATTTAGAATTTCGACACAGAGTTCTTGCGGAAACAATGATAAGCGATGAAAATACAATGCTTGTGGTACAAGCGATAAAATCAGTTGGACAAATTCATGCAGATAAAGATTTCGCAAAAAAATTGTCTAAACAGTTTTCTTTTAAAGAATGGGTCAAGATTGAAAAAAAGTCTCATAAGGTGACTAATTGGATTCTTGAAGTAATTCAAAAAGCAAAGGAGTTTGCAAAGAATGGATAAGATTGCACAATTATCAAATATAGAGCGATTAAATTTATTTATCGATGTTTCTGAAGCATTAAATATCCCAATAGCAATGGTGGAAAAAGATTTTTGGAGCTGTTGGATTTTATATAAGCTATTCAGCGATAAAGAAATGTCTGAAATACTGCGGTTTAAAGGCGGAACATCATTATCCAAAGCTTATCATTTAATTGAGCGGTTTTCTGAAGATTTGGACTTAATCCTTACAAAAGAATTAATATTAAAAAACAGTGAGGACATTTTCCAGCCTTCCAATAAAAAACAAAAATTGTTTACAGAGCAAATATCTGAACGTACAGCGAAATATATTAGTACAATTTTAAAAAATAAAATATCTTCACTTCTTGGCAATACTGTTGAGGTTTTTACCGATGATGAATACGCAAGATTTAATCATCAATATACGCCTGAAGAAATAGATAATAAAAACTTGCATATAGTTTATCCTAAAACGGCTAGCGATGTTTATTTGCGTCCAGATATTTTATTAGAAATCGGGATTATGTCTGCCTGGATTCCAAATGAACAGCGTGAAATTTTACCCTATATAGCAGACGTTTATCCTAAACTTGATATTAAACCTGCAATTATTCATACTATAAAAGCAGAACGAACATTTTGGGATAAAGCAACAATCTTACATCGTGAGTTTTTTAGACCTGAAAACACAAATACACCTATTAGGTATTCAAGGCATTATTATGATTTATATAAAATGGCAATCTCAACAATTAAAAACACAGCACTGCCTGATCTTGAATTACTTGCCGATGTGGTTTACCGAAAAAATAAGCTTTATCGTTGCGCCTGGGCAAGATATGATTTGGCAAAACCGGGAACATTGCGTCTGCTTCCAAATAATAATAATCGTGATTTATTAAAAAAAGATTATTCTGCAATGCAAGGAATGATTTTTGGCGATATACCAGAATGGGAAACTATTTTGGAACATCTAAAAGAACTGGAAAATGAGATAAATAATTCTTAGACCACCCTACCACGCAATAACAAAATCCCGATACCAATCCGGAAAATAAACCACCGGCGTCTGCCGCACTACCCCGCTCTGCCGATCACGGCTTAGCTCTCTGACACGGTCAGTTACGTGTCTGCCAAGCGGCTCTATCTGAACCGTTCCTGCCTGCGCAGCTTTTCCGCCCACTCCTTCCACCACACTGTAAGCGAGCAGTCCTCCGTAAAGCCCCGTATCCAAAGCAAACTCTCCGTCCTGGCTAGCTGTGAACACAACAGTGCTGCGGTTACGAAGCGAATGTGCTAACCTGTTACTGTCCACACCTCCTGATTCGCAGGTGTCAAGCATAACTATCTTTCTGCCGGGGATGTTAAGAGCGTCAGACAATTCCTGCGCGCTTATCGCGCTTGCAAGTACAAACTTTTCCCCTCCGGAAAAAACAGTGTCACGAGGCATGAAGTAATAAATACCATCTTCTGTCTTCCCATGACCTGACATGAATAAAACCACTGTGTCGTGGGGAGAAGCTCTATTAAAGAACTCATTCATATTGTTCATAATTGCCTGCTTAGTAGGCAGGATAGGCTCGTTATCAGCAATGCACATAACATGAACCTTATCGTATCTTTTCCCATCCTGCGCCCTGAAAGAGTGAGCAATATTTCTTGCATCATTAGATGCATTTCTTAGATCAAGGTACCCTGAGTCTGCGTTATTATTAACATACCTATCCACACCAACAGCGAAAACCCATAGGTCACCTTTTCGCTGCATTGTGCTAATTGGCGCGGAAAGATACAACGGTCTAAGCCCGAAGTTATATCCGTTAGACGCAACGATTTCTATGTGGTTTGCTCCCGGGTCAAGGGTTAGCGGAATGGTAAACTCAAATTGCTTTTCGCCAGAAGCGGGAGTAAGCTGCGCCCGTGCAGTTGTTAAATTGGTAGTTGTCACATTTAGCAGCTCCTCGCCGCCGATACGTCTTCCATTAACAATTATTTCGATGTTACTAATTTGCCTAATCCAGTCTGTTGCGGAGACGGAAAGCGTAACTTGCCGCGTAACGGGATTTACATCACTTGCGTTAACACGTATCGCAGGCGGAATAGACGTTGTTTGAATACTGCCGCGCTGTCTCACGATAGGAGGATCGGACAGTCCCTGAAGACGGGCTTTTACCACTTCGGGCTGGTAGAAAGTGTCGGCAAATTGATCCATCCCGAAAACTTCGTTTCCTATGCGCACGTTCAGGTGCTGGTCGCCTTTGGGGGAAGCGTTATAAAAACCGTCTGGGGTAATGACGATCCATTCACCGTCGGTGAAGGATATGAAGGCGGCGATTTCTTTACCGGTGGCGACGTCCCAAAGGCGAGTGGTTCCGTCAACAGAGGCGGTTAGGATGCGCTTGTCATCGGGACTAAATGAAAGTGATAATAGCATGGCTTTATGCGCAGAAAAAGTTTTAATTTCCTTGCCAGTGTCAATATCCCATAATTTAATTGTCCTGTCATCAGATCCGGAAATTATTTGTTTGCCATTAGAGCTAAATGCTATTGAGGTAACTCTGTCTACATGCCCAGAAAAAGTTTTAACTTCCTGGCCAGTGTCAATATCCCACAATTTAATTGTCCTGTCATCAGATCCGGAAATTATTTGTTTGCCATCTGGATTAAAACTTATCGAATTAACCAAACCTGTATGCCCAGAAAAAGTTTTAATTTCCTGGCCAGTGTCAATATCCCACAAATTAATTGTTCTAGCAGAACCGGAAATGATATGTTTACCATTAGGACTAAAACTTACCGACCTTATCATGCCTATTTGCCCAGAAAAAGTTTTGATTTTCTGGCTAGTGTCAATGTCCCACAATTTAATTGTCCTGTCAGAAGAACCGGAAATGATATGTTTACCATCTGGACTAAAATTTACCGAATTAACACCACGTGTATGACCTAAAAAAGTTATGGATTCAATGTTATTATCAATATTCCACAATTTAGTAGTTCCATCCCAAGAACCTGAAATTATTTGTTTGCCGTTAGGGCTAAAACTTACCGACCTAACCAAACCTGTATGTCCAGAAAAGGCATTAACTTTACTACCGATATCAATATCCCATAATGTAATAGTTCTATCATAAGAACCATTAATTAATTGCTTGCCGTTAGGGCTGAAATTTACCGCCCAAACAGAACTTGTATGCCCAGAAAAAGTTTTAATTTCCTGGTCGGTATCAATATCCCACAATTTAACAGTCTTATCAGCAGAACCAGAAATTATCTGCTTGCCATCTGGACTAAAACCAACTGAAATAACTAAACTTGCATGATTTGAAAATGTTTTTATTTCTTGCCCAGTATCAATATCCCATAATTTAATAGTTCCAGCAAAACAGGAAATTATATGTTTGCCATTAGGGTTGATGCTAATCGAATTAACTGCATGTGTATGCCCTGAAAAAGCTTTAGTTTCCAGACCGGTGTCAATATCCCACAATTTAACAGTTTTATCATCAGAACCGGAAATAATAAATTTACCATCAGGACTAAAACATACTGAGTTTACTGAACCTGTATGTGCAGAAAAAGTTTTAATTTCCAAACCAATGTCAATATCCCACAATTTAACAGTCTTATCAGCAGAACCAGAAATTATCTGTTTGCCATCAGAACTTAAACTTACTGAGTTTACTGAGCCTGTATGTCCAGAAAAAGTTTTAATTTCCAAACCGGTGTCAATATCCCACAATTTAACAGTTTTATCATCAGAACCGGAAATAATAAATTTACCATCAGGACTTAAACTTACTGAGTTTACTGAGCCTGTATGTCCAGAAAAAGTTTTAATTTCCAAACCAGTGTCAATATCCCACAATTTAACAGTCTTATCAGCAGAACCAGAAATTATCTGTTTGCCATCAGAACTTAAACTTATTGAATTAGCTGAATGTGTATGTCCTAAAAAGGTTCTGATTTCTCGGCCAGTGTCAATGTCCCACAATTTAATAGTTCCTACTTCAGAACTAGAAATTAATTGTTTGCCATCATGGTTAAAAATTACTGACATGACCCAATCTGTATGCCCCAGCTGCGCAAACACCTCCACATCAAGCCCATCCGCCCGCTGTTCACTTTCTACTACCCGATGCTCACTGTCCACTACCCACTGCCCACTGGTACTACTGCATCCCAAACACCAAATCAAAATCAAGGCAAAAGCAAACAAATTAATTTTCTTCATATTTATTTTCCTTACACATTCTATGCGAAAAAGACCCCGTTTTTTCCTCTTAATTCTAGCAAATTTAATTAATTATGAAAACATCTGCTCTTGAATTTATTCCGGTCTTGGTATAGTATAAAAGAAGGAGAACAGTATGCTGCAAACTATGACATTGGATGAAAAACTTACCACCTCAAACAAGGCATTAGATTTATTAGATGCCGGTGATAGGGAAGGCTTTAGCCGTCTTATAAGGACAGTTCCCATGCCCCCATATTTAGCAAAAGTAATGAAAGAGAAAATGGGTGTAGATTTTCTATTGGAAGGCGGTTGGAATTTATCGGAAGTAGAGGCAGAATTTGGACCTAACTGGCTTAGTGCATAATATCTGTGAAGCAACCTTAGCCATTGATGCTGGCAGAAAAGGTTTTGCCGTAAGAGGAAAAGCAGATATAGGGCGTTTATCTTACGAACGCGGCATATCTTTAGCATTTTCAGTTTTTAGAGATGCGCAATCCACCGTTGATCCTAAAACAATAATTTTAGTCGAGTATACCTTTCTGTCACAGGAATTTCAATTTTGCGATAAAACTGATACAGACTCTCTAGGCAGCCTTACCCAAGCCATTCAAAGTTTTGATGATGCTTTTCTTGCTCTCAAAATTGTAGAAGATAGCTCTCTTTATTATGCTGTTGATCAAACCCATCCCCATAGCAAAAAATTTCGCATTAGCGGTTTTCCTAAAGACTCATTTCATATAGCCTGTGCTGCTCATAAAACCAGAATTCAAAATATTCTCCGCTCGCCAGGCATAGACCCAATAGAAAAAGCTCTTCTTAAACAACGTTTTACAAATCTTTACACCGCTCAAAATGGTTATATTGATAAGCAAAAAAAAGCAATGAACAAATGAAATTGCAGACAGCATTTCCCATACTAGAATTAGCGACTTAAAGAAAAAACCTTGTTGTAGGGCGCGGCGCGCCTGCCCCGACAAGTAAAGATATTGTCAAAACAACAATTTGAATATATACATCTACCATACTAGAATTAGCGACTTAAAGAAAAAACCTTGTTATAGGGCGCGGCGCGACTGCCCCGATAAGTGAAGATATTGTCAAAACAACAATTTGAATACGTGTCCATGCACAGCGGGCGGCAGGGCTGCGGGCAGAGAAAACAATTTTTGCCGTTCTCTGCCGGAGAGACCGCTTGCGGGCTCATAGGCAGACTCTTTGCAAATGTTTTCTATGCACGTAGCCCTGCCGCCCGCTGTGCATGGACAAGAGCAAATTAATCACTTTTAACATTATCTGCGGCTATACAGCACCCTAAGAATTTCACTAGTATCAATAAACCCCGGATCAATAGCCGTAACAAGCTCAAAAGCATCGATTGCTTCGTTAACTCTGTTCTCTCTGTAATAGATCATGCCCATTATGTATGCCGCGCTTTTTACGCTTTGAACGTTCAGTCTCATAACGGAGTTCATGTCACTAAGCGCTCTTGCGTTATCACCGAGTTCATTGTAACCGAGACCCCGGGCAAAAATAGCCTGCGGATCATCTTTGTTAATTTCAAGCGCCATGTTACTGTATCGAATCGTTTGATTCGCGTCCCCCGGCCTGTTTCTGTCATTGTACAAACCGGCAAGCGTGATACATGCGTCGTAATTCTGCGGATCAGAGCGTAAAAGTTCTTCGTTCTGCCTGATAAGTTCGTTTAGTTCAGCATCGGGAATCGCGGCGCCTTTGGTTCTGCCGCTAGTCATCGGCATAATTCTGAAATTGATTCCGCTTCTTCTGGAAACAACAACCGAGCCGTCGGATTGTACTGACGGCAGGAAAGAATTGTTTTCGTATTCCAAGGTAACAGCGTTGTATTGCGACGGTTGGAATTTTGCGATGGTTGGCCTGTTTGCAGGCGCCCCGGAACAGCCGATAAGCGCGGCTAAGGTTAAAATAACAATTATAAATCTCATATAGTCTCCTCTTATTATACTATTGGGAAAAACACCCCTGTTTTTTCCCGCAAACAGATTAATCTTCGGTTGCCTGGATTAAAAATCCAAAACAAAAAGCGCTCGATCTTTGGGAACTTTTGTTAAGCACTTTGGGATAATAGTAACTGGAAGGATTTGCGGTAAAAACACCAAAGTCAGCCACAAAGACGGCACCGGTGTTAATCGATACAATATTGCCTGCCGTCTGATCCACGCCGCGCTGCTCCACTACCTCAACATCAATATTTCTGGCAGATCTGTCCCCTGCCCCAACAAGCAAATATTCTCCCCTGCTGAACCTGCTGTTGTAGTAACCGGTAGATTGCCCCTGCGTAACATTGCCGCCAAACAACGACCATTGGTTAGAAGGAATTTTCGCGGTTAAAGGCAGAACAGTTGCAAGCTGCTGGGATAACCCCAGAGTAATATCAAGCGCCTGCGCCATGGCAATTAGGGTAAACGCCGGATTTCTTTGGGCGCGAAGCCTGATAAGCGAAATAAACGCCGGGCCCTGCGAAGAATTAATCAGCTCTATGGTGTGATCCCCCGATTCAGCCGGAGTAAACCTCACAGCGCAAATGGGAAGCGGCAGGGTATCTTTGGCGACTACTCTTCCATGTGTCCCCGCTCCCTGATAAATTTTCAGTTCGATATTTGAGTTCAGGCTGTGGGGAGCCGCGAGCATCACATATTCTACGCCCGCCGTAAAACTGCTGATCATGGTAATGCTGTTCCTTGCTTCCAGCAAGGTTCCCAAAAGTGAACTGCTCCCGTCATAATCAAAATTTTCAAGGGGCGATGAACTGGACAATATAATTACATTTGCCAATGATGCCTGAATGTAATCAAAAACCGTCTGCGCATGGGAATTTACCGTAAAAACGATAAAAATCAAAATAATCAATGCTTTTTTCTTCAATTTATACTCCTTTTAATAATATTGATTCATTTTACCCGAGTTTAAAAAAAATGACAATATAAAATCAATGTCTTAAAACTACTGGTAAAAACTCCCCTTTTCGGGTAATATAAACCATAATGAAATGGGACAAAAAAGAAATTTCCTCCGATTTAGTTAAAGATATCTCCGCGAAATACGGCTGCGAGCTTCTAACCGCATCTATCCTTGCCCGCCGCGGCATTTGCACAGGCGAAGCAATCCGATTTTTCCTGGAAGACGATATACTCTCCCTGCGAAACCCCTTTGCCCTTGACGGCATGGAAGATGCTGTTGAGCGAATCCTTGCCGCAAAAGATGAGGGAGAAAAAGTGCTGGTTTTCGGCGACAGTGATGTAGACGGCATAACAGGCACCGCACTTCTTGCAGGTTACCTGGAAAATATGGGCATTGATGTAACATGGCGCATTCCCACGGGCGAAGATGCCTACGGACTGAGCATGGAAGCAGTCGAAGATTTTGCCGCCATAGACGGCACGTTGATTATTACCGTAGACTGCGGCATCTCGCGGTTTGCAGAAATTAAAAGAGCGCAGGAACTTTCTATCGATGTTATCGTAACAGATCATCATGAGCAGCAGGAAGAATTGCCGAGCGCACTTGTTATCATAAACCCTAAATTAAAAAATTCGACATATCCTTTCCGCAATCTTGCCGGCTGCGGAGTTGCGTTTAAACTTGTAAGCGCGCTGCGTTTTGCGCAAAGAAGCGAACTTTACGGGCAGCAGATTTGCCTTTTAAACACAAGACCTGCAAACGAAACATGGATTATAGAAGTTGCAAAAATGCGTAACCTGATTGTAACAAACACGCTTACAGAAGCAATTGTTCCGGGTAGAATTTCCATAAGCGAAACACGGCTGCCTGCGTTTTTACAGGGGCAGCAGATCTTTTGCTGGGATGCCGCTTTGCACAAACAAACCTTTGCCAAACTTTTCGGCAACAGTATCGAAGTGGGAATGCTTGACATTGCGCCGCAGATTGGAAAAGCGATACCTCAAACCGCGGATCAGAGCCTTTTGCGGATTAAGGAACTTTCTAAAATAGCAAAATATTCAGACAGGGACTTAAGCGAGCTGGATGTTTTTATCAATCTTTTTACATCATACGCCCAGGTGTGCGCAAAAAATCCCGCGGATACCGAAGGAGAAAATGCCGATATTCAGCTGGCGGCTCTCGGCACCATCGCGGACATAATGCCTTTGCTGGACGAAAACAGAATAATCGCGCGAAGAGGCATAGAAGCGCTTAAAAAAAATCCAAGGCAGGGACTTTTGCAGCTGCTGCAAAAGCTCGATCTTGCCGGGCGCTTTGAAACAAAGGATGTCTCGTGGAGACTATGCCCTGTAATAAACGCGGCAAGGCGCATGGGAAGCGCGGAAACCGCGGCGGCGCTGTTCTTTGAAAAAGACGCTGTTAAAAGAGAAAAACTTGCAGGCGAACTTGTTTCAATGAATGAAAACCGCAAGGAACTAGAAGAAGAAACCTGGTCTGTCATAGAAACAATGGCATACAAAAGTTTTGAGGAATACGAAGAAAAACTTGTTTTAATCTTCAGCGAAAAAATCAACAAGGGCGTAACAGGACTTATGGCTCAGCGCGCTGTGCGCATTTTCAATGTTCCGTCAATTGCCATCTCTGTTAATGATGAATACTGCACGGGATCTATCCGCTCTGCAAGAGGTTATAACATTCATATTTTATTCCAGCAATGCGCGGATCTTTTTATCGATGCCGGAGGTCACAAGGTAGCGGGCGGCTTCAGCATGGAAATGAAAAACTGGGACGCTTTTATAAAAAATTTAAAAGAAATTGCCTGCGCAATTGAATTTGAAGAAGAACAAACAACAGAAACAATTCAAATTGACGCAGAGCTTCCGCATAGTTTCCTTTCGCCGGATATTTTAAAAACAATCGATATGTTTGAACCCTACGGCAACGATAACGAACAGCTTAATTTTATGACAAAAAAACTCATTGTAAGGGAAACCAATTTTATCGGCAAACCGGAATCTAAACATTTAAAACTGATACTCGATACAGGCAAATACAAATGGCCTGCCCTGTATTGGCAGAATGCAGATCGTGTCATAAACAAGGAATTCGGCGTAAACGACAAGGTAGATATCGTATTTAACGTAACCCGCGATTATTTTAAGGGGAACGAAACCCCGCAATTAATGATATTGGATCTTAAAAAGAGTGAGTAAAATGAGTATTAAAAAGTTTTTGTTTTTTATTTTAACAGGTTTATTTTTAACGGTTGTAATTCCGGCACAGGTTAGATATACAGTCATCCCTGAATCGCCGCGTCCCGGAGAACCTGTAACCATCGGTCTTGATACATTTGCAACCGAGGCGGTTTTGTTTGTTAACGGAGAACAAAAAGGAAAAGCAAAATGTTTTATTGTCCCTCCGGGTTACAGACAGCGAAGCTTTACGGCGGCAATTATCACAATTCCCACCACAATTGAAGCAGACAATGCGGTTATCAGAGTGAATAACGAAAACGGCATACTTTGCGAAATACACATTAAAATATCACCCAGGGAATTCCGCTCGGAAACCCTTCATTTAACGCCGTCCCTGACAACATTGGTTACAGATCAAAGTGATCAAAGAGCCGCAGAATCGAACAGGCTTTGGGCAATTTTAACCACAAATGGAACAGATATTTATCATACCGATCAATTTATTCCGCCTGTTACATCAACCAGAAGAACCAGCCATTTCGGCTCCCGCCGCATCAATCAATATTCTGATGGAAGAAGGGTAACCTCTATCCATGCGGGAGTGGATTACGGCATACCTACAGGGACAGAAATTGTAGCCTGCGGGGCAGGAAGGGTGGTTTTGGCGAGAAACAGGATAATATCGGGTTATTCGGTAATAATCGAGCATGCCCCGGGGGTTTACTCAATTTATTATCATTTGGACAAAATCCTCGTGGAGGAAAATACCAACGTGGAAACAAGGGATTTAATAGGACTTTCCGGCTCAACGGGCTTTTCCACCGGTCCCCACCTGCACTGGGAAATCAGGATAAATACGGAAAATACCGACCCGGACTTTTTTCTTGAGCGCCCGCTTATTGACAAAAATCTAATAAACAGTAGAATCTACTAAGGCTACTAAAGCCGGACCTAAAAACTTACCAGGAAGGAAAGGAGGTGATTTACTTTGGCGCACATTACAGTCGATGACAACGAGCTGCTTGAAAAAGCCATCAAGCGTTTTAAACGCATGGTGGAAAAAGAAGGCATTATTCGCGAGTTCAAAAAGCGTGAGTATTTTGAAAAGCCCTCCACTATCCTTAACAGGAAGAAAAAAGCCAATGCCCGCAAGCTTATGAAGAGGAACAGAAAAGGCAAAGGCGAGTATTAATCTAAAAGCAATATGGGATTAAATTTGCTATCCGCGCAAACGAGGCAGGGCTCCCGTGCCGCCAGTCGTGATTTCAAAATGTTTTCGGGAATCCGCTTAGCCCTGTGGGCACGAGCTTTTTTCAAAGTCTCTCCGGCGGGGAATCTCAAAGATCATTTTGACCTCACGCCTGGCGGCACGGGAGCCCTGCCTCGCTTGCGCGAGAGCAATTTTGTTGGCATAATTGCTTTTGCTGGCGGGGGGGTGATTCTTCCTTTTTTATTACTTTTATTATTAATTTTTAATTCTTGTGCGTCTCAAGCTGCTGTTTCTGGGGGGCGGGTGGAGGCGTTTGCTTCCATTGGAGATGTTGTGGCGGTTTGGGAGTCTTTGGGTGATGGGGTGGGTTTCTTTCGCGGGAAAATTGCGGCTCCAAGGCTTGAGTTTTTTGCTTTGCGTGTTGATCTTTTTGCTCCCGGTATAGAAATTGTTGTGAAGGGCGGCGGGGGCAGCGATCAATCTTTAAGCATGAAAGTATCCGGCTTTGTGCGGGATAACGGGCTGCTTGCCGGTATTAACGCCGTGCCGTTTGATGTTGTATCTTCGCAGGAAGGTCAGCCTCTCAAAAACATGGGTATTGTGATATCCAACGGCAAACTCATTTCTCCTGCCAACCCGCGTTATGACGCGCTTGTTTTTTTCAGGCAGCCGGGGCTGCAGAGCGCGGCAATTGTCAGCCAGTCTGCTATTAACTCGCTGGAAAATATAGAAAATGCTGCCGGAGGCTTTCACAGAATATTGATTGCAGGCGAGCCGGCACAGAGGACATTTAACAATGAGGCAGCCGCCACAAGGCATCCCAGAAGCGCCGCCGGAATTTCTTCTAACGGAAAATATCTTTATCTCTTGGTAATTGACGGGAGACGCGCAGGCAGTATTGGGGCAACAGAAATGGAAACGGCTCTTCTTTTACGTTCGCTTAATTCCCATGATGCTATAAATCTGGACGGAGGCGGCTCAAGCGCGCTTGCGCTTCGCGGCGGCAAGATAGTAAACACCCCTATTCACGGACGTATTCCCGGCAGGGAACGCGCTGTTGCGGGCTGTATCGGCATCAATATTTCCACGGAAAAATAAAGTTCTTTAACGAACGTGTTCCTGTTTTTTCACGATCTTCTATTAACAATGCATCCCATGGGATTTTACGGCGGTTGGCATTTGGATTGGCTTCCAGCCAGTCGTATTTTAACAGGCGTAAACGCAGCGCCTGATCATTAAAAAGCACAACGCCGACAAAACCCGGAAACATAAAAGCAAATACAACAGAAAGCAGCAGGGCTAATATATTATGAAATAACAAAAAAATGGAAAACCCGGTATTATCCATGGCAATCAATATGCACTTTTTAACGGCTTTGCCTATATTTGTGCTTAATCTTGCATATACGGTAAAAAAATACTGAAACGAAAGCACGGCAAAAAGCGATGTCCAAAAAATAATGGCAGTAATAGCCAGCCCCAGCATCGGCGGCTCAACCGATAAATAAAACGGCAGCACAAAAGTAGCCACCATAAAAATAACAAAAGCAAAAGCGCCCATTACAAGCCCGCTGGGCCATGCTTTTTTAAAAGCGGCAAAAAAATCCCCAAAAGTATATGTGCCGTAATCAGAAATTATTCTTACGGAATAAGCTGCCGCAGACAAATACACCGAACAAACAAATATCCCAAAAGCAATTATGGTTATATCCAGTATCACAGAATCAATTACTTTGGCAACCAAAGACGGAACCAAAAGCGGAATCGCGCTGCAAGCCAAAAAACCCAGATTTATCACGATTATCCTGAACAGGTTGTCCCATAAATCATACAATGCCTTTCTTAACAAAAATCCAATCATGCTGAATTATAGCAAATTATCTTCCGTGTGACTAGGAAGAGAATAAGATTTTCCAAGAACTATTGGGAGAGGTTCTCGCAGAGACGCAAGCTGCTTTCGCAGCTAATTTTAAGAGCAGAGGACGCGGAGGGAAGAGGAGGAAAAGGGGGGAAGAATTTTTATTGAAATTTTCCCAGGGATACCCAGTCTATTGATGTATTTCCATTTTCAAAGCTCTTGGGCATGGAATTGATGTACATATCGTCATCAATATCTATATTTGGAGATAAACCGGCTATATAAAAGGCAGCAATAACACTATGCAAATTTTCTGTTGTAATTAAACTGTCGCTTGTTATAAAAGCAATTACATGAATTGAACGGGAATCTGTTCCATCAAATGGATAAAAATTATACGGCTCATTATCATTTAATCTATACAAAGGAAGGATTGCTTTTCCGTCAGAAATTTGCACCATTTGAAATAAATAATTTGGATAAAAGCCAAATGCATTTTTAAATCCAAATAAATGATATGTATCGGTTGTTAAGTTAGACATATAAATTCTAACAAATATATATTTTTCATTAAGCTCAGTTGGTATATTATTGACGGTTAACAATCCTTTTGGTTCAGGTAATAATGTACTGTTGTCTTCATGGCAGCTGATAATAAGCAGTGTTAGAATTATTAATACTGTGAAAAACAATATTTTAGATTTCAAAAATATTACTCCTCTTTTCATTTTTTCCCTTATTTAAACCTGCAGGGACTTAACACCCCCTACTTTTAATAAATTCTATCATACAAATTCAAATTTGGTCAAATTTTATTTATAATAATATTTAAAAATTATTAACAGACTCACAGAGTGAGCTAACATAAGAGTTTTCCAGAGTTATAATTTTCTGTACTACTTTGGATATTCATGTTAGTATTAGCAAGGAGGCATTATGAAAAAGACATTCTATTTTTTGTGTGTAATCATGCTTGTTACAGCATTTGTTTCCTGCGAAGATGATTCGGAAAATGACTCAAACTCGTATCCGGGCGGGCTTGCCTGGCCTTTTGAATTGGTAACAGACACCGACCATGTTCCCACATTAAATTTTAAGTCCTGGAAAGGTGATTTCCGAATTGGAGACAGTACAAGTTTCCCCATGCTTGTCTTCTCCAGAATAGTAGATAATTCCGGAGATAAATCTACAATGATTATCGCGGCAATCGGCGCGCAGGCTCAATATGAGCTTTTCCAGGTAAACGGCAAAGAAATAAAAGTTATCTGTACAATACGTACTCAAGGTTCAGCGCCGCCTGAAAACGGCGCTCTTTACACACTCTGCACCGACTATACCCTAAGCGGCTCCGGTCCCGGCGCCACCCTAACTTTTACAGGAGGCAACGTCCCCATAGTTTCAGATCAAATCTGGACATTAAGAAAGTAATTTTTGCCTTTCCATACCGCTACGTATGTTGTCCAAGCGGGTCTGGCTGCGGGGCTGCGGGACACAAAAACAATTTTTTGCCGTTCTCCGGCGGAGAGACTGCGTAGCAGGCTCGGAGCCGGATTCTTTGCAAAAGTTTTTGAGTCCCGCAGCCCCGCAGCCAGACCCGCTTGGACAGTTTTGACACAATTTACAAATATTTGTATACTGACAATGGAGGATAATTATGATCGTAATGAAATTCGGCGGAAGTTCTGTGGCGGATGCGTCACGGATAAAACATGTAGCGGATATAGTAAAGACCCAGTTTGAGAAAAAACCAGTGCTGGTGTTATCCGCTATGGGAGATACAACAGATCACCTGTTAGAAGCCGGAGATTTGGCTTTAAAAAATGGAAAAATAGATGTTGATAAGGTAGAAAAACTTCATCTTGCTACCGTAAAAAACCTGAAGCTGACAGGTAAACAGCAGACTATTCAAAAAGAAATAAGCGATCTTTTGGATGAACTGACACGTCTTTTATCGGGAATTTCGCTGATACGGGAACTTTCTCCAAGAACAAAGGATTATCTTGTATCTTTCGGGGAACGGCTCAGCGTACGCATTGCGGCGGCATATTTAAAATCAATCGGTATGAACGCAAGGGCTTTTGACGCATGGGAGCTGGGGTTTCTTTCAAATTCAAATTATACTCAGGCTGAACTTATAAAAGAAAGCTGGGATTTAATACCGGAAAAAGTGCTGCCGCTTGTAAAGGGCAATGTACTTCCTGTTGTTACAGGTTTCCTTGCAAAAGATGACAAGGGCTGCATTACAACACTCGGACGCGGCGGATCGGATCTTTCGGCAACCATGATTGCGGCAGCCTGCAGAGCAGCAGAAGTGCAGGTCTGGAAAGATGTTGACGGTATCTTAACGGCAGATCCGCGCATTGTAAAAAGCGCGCGCCCTGTTCAAAATGTCACCTACGACGAAGCGGCGGAACTCGCCTACTTCGGCGCTCAGGTGCTTCATCCCCGCGCCATGCAGCCTTGCATGAAAACAGGAACACCGGTACTTGTAAAAAATTCCTATAATATAACAGCCGCCGGCACACGGATTGAACAGACGCTGACAGCGCCGAAAAAAAACGAACCCTTACCTGTTGTACGCGCCATCACTTCTAAACACAAGGTAACACTTGTGGATATCGTTTCTACAAGGATGCTTGGACAGTACGGGTTTCTTGCGGAAGTTTTTTCGATATTCGCAAGACATAATATTTCTGTGGACATGGTGGCAACAAGCGAAGTTTCCGTCTCCCTCACTCTGGATACAGCCTTCGACCTTGGCGAAGTAAAAAAAGAACTTGGAAAAATCGCAAGCGTAGAAGTAAAAACAGGAAAAGCGATTGTTTCGATAATCGGCAATGTAAAACGTTCGTCGGAAATTCTGGCAAGAGCATTCAGGATTTGCCAGCTTATCGGCGTAACAGTGCAGATGGTTTCACAGGGCGCAAGCAAGGTAAACATCAGCTTTATTGTAAATGACAGCGAAGCAGGTGAAGTTGTAAAAGCGCTTCATATGGATTTCTTTGAAGCGGCAGCAAAAAAAGCGGAAGTATAATTATGAATATCGCGCTTATTGGTTACGGCAAAATGGGAAAAATGATAGAACAGGTTGCTCTTGAGGCAGGACATACCATCGCGGCGATTGTAGATCCGTATGTGCAGGGAACAAAAACCGCAAAAACAATCGCAGATGTCAACTTTGATTCCATTGGTGATGTTTGCGCCATAGAGTTTACCCAGCCTGACACAGCCGTCGCAAACTTAATCGCGCTTGCGCAAAGAAAAATTCCTGTAGTAACAGGAACCACAAACTGGCATGACCGTATGGACGAAGTGAGCAAGGAAGTAATAAAGGCAGGCAGCTCTCTGTTCTGGGCATCCAACTTTTCTATCGGGGTGAATATGTTCTACCGCATAGCATGGTATGCCGCGCAGCTTGCAAATAATTTTCCTGAATACGACGCGGGCGGTTTTGAATCTCATCACAATAAAAAAATGGACAGTCCGTCCGGAACAGCAAAAGTTCTGGCGCAGGGAGTATTGTCCAGACTTGACAGAAAAAATAAAATCGTTTGGGAAACAATTGACAGAAAACCCGAAGCAGATGAGCTGCATTTCCCAAGCTTGAGGATGGGCAATGTGCCGGGTACGCACAGCTTGTTTTTTGACTCACCGGCAGATACAATAGAAATAACACATACAGCGCGCAGCCGCGAAGGATTTGCAAGCGGAGCGGTACGGGCAGCGCAATGGCTTTGCGGCAGCGCAGGAAGCCGTAAAGGGATTTTCACCATAGATGATATGATGAAAGATATTTTTAAAGAATGAGGTATTTATGACAGATTTTAGGGGAGCATTTACAGCGCTTGTAACGCCGATGACAGAGTCGGGAGAAATTAATTATGAAGGTTTCCGCAGACTTATCCAGTTTCAGATAACAGAAGGAATCGATGGAATTGTTCCGCTGGGAACAACCGGGGAAAACCCCACGCTCGATGAAAGCGAAGAAGACAAACTTATCGAAATAGCAATAAAAGAAGCCAAAGGAAAAATCCCGGTTATCGTAGGCGCCGGTTCAAACGATACAAGACACATGATCAAATATGTTGATCGCGCCAAAAGAATGGGGGCGGATGCAGCGCTTGTTGTTACACCCTACTACAATAAACCAAACGATGACGGAATGTTACGTCACTTTAAAGCCGCTTCCGATATCGGTTTACCAATCATCGTTTACAATATCGCCTCGCGTACAGGCAAAAATATCCCGACATCGCTCATGAAGGAAATAGCAAAATTCGACAATATAGCAGGCGTAAAGGAATCTTCGGGCGACATTAATCAGATGGGCGATGTAATAAAAGAAATTGCAATCCCGCGTAATGCAGCCGGAAAAAAGTTCTGGATGCTTTCCGGCGATGACTCATTCACTCTTCCATTAACCAGCATGGGCGGCGACGGAGTAATCTCTGTAATTTCCAATCTGCTGCCGGCAAAGGTAAAAGCGCTTATAAAATACGCTCTGGAAGGCGATTATGAAAAGGCGCGCGCTGTCCATTACGAACTGCTTCCGTTTATAAAAGCAGCTTTCATAGAAACCAACCCCGCCCCCATTAAACAGGCTCTCTGCTGGGCAGGTCTGCCAGCAGGACCCGCGCGGCTGCCGCTGGGGAAACTTGCACCTGCAAGCGAAGCAATTTTAAAAAAGGCAATGGCAGATTTAGGTATTATATGAAAGCACTCTGTTTTTTAATAATAGCGCTTTCACTCTCTGCCTGCGCCACTGCCGTAAGGGAAAAACCATTTACCGTCGATTTAAGGTCACCGCAAATTGAAGCCGGAGAAATAGAAGCTCAGTTTGACGGCTTTATGTCCTTTGGTTTTAAAAAGGACAATGTTAAGGTTATATATTTTCCCCGCGAGGACGCTGTCAGTCTGCAATACAGGCGCGAATTTACTACATACAACCAGTTCTGGAGCAGCGCCGGAAGGCAGGCATTTATTGAAGCGCTGGAAAAATACAACGAAGACTATGAAGAACGCAATCTGGAAAGAAGCGGCAGGAGAACAAGGCGGAATTACGGCGCTGTACAGGGCTATTTAATATGGCAAATGTACAGTTTTACCGTGCAGGCAAAAGCCAATATGGGCATAGATTTAGGCTATCAGTTCAGGGACAGAGCTCCTTTTTTTACAGTCAGCCAGCGTGAAGCGGTATATAAGGAAGAACAATCACGGGAAAACAGAACCAGCCAGGTTATAACCATGTATTTTACAAGAGCCCAGGCGGCACAATTGGCAGCCATGTTTGAAACCGATTTTTTAACGGCGCTTGAACCTGCAGAAAATAACACAATTCCGCAAATAAGAACTGACAGGGATTATTATTAATGTTAAAATAATACATGGTTCAAAAAGAAGATATTGAACGATGTATTGCCATTATTGCTGAATGCAGAAAAGAAATGGCAGTCCGGATTGTAGGACAGAAGGAAATGATAAACGGACTGCTTGTCTCTCTAATCGCCGGCGGGCATATTCTGCTGGAAGGCGTACCGGGACTTGCAAAAACCCTTGCTGTTAAAAGCCTTGCCGAAATTACAGGCCTCGATTTTAAACGCATACAATTTACTCCGGATCTGCTGCCGGCAGACCTTACAGGTACGATGATTTGGGCGCAGGCAAAAGAAAGTTTTTCTGTGCGCAAAGGTCCAATCTTCGCAAATGTTATCCTTGCAGACGAAATTAACCGCGCGCCGGCAAAAGTTCAGTCTGCGCTGCTGGAAGCAATGGAAGAAAAACAGGTAACAATAGGAGAGACAAGTTTTCAGCTGCCTGACCCTTTCTTTGTTCTTGCGACAGAAAACCCTATTGAACATGAGGGAACTTATACGCTTCCGGAAGCGGAACTGGACAGGTTTCTTATGAAACTGCTGATTGTTTATCCGCAGCCTGTAGAAGAACTTGACATAGTAAAAAACAGCCCGCCTCTTGCAGCCGGTTCTGCAAACAGGGGTTCGCCGCTTTCTGTGATTTTAAACATGGAAAAACTTAATTTCCTGCGCACCGCAGCGGATTCAATACATATTGATGAGCAAATTTGCAAATACATTGTATCAGTGGTAACAGCTACACGTCCTGCTTCCGTAAAAATAAAAGACGGCGTGTACCGTTACGTGACATTCGGGGCATCTCCGAGAGCTTCAATTGCGCTGCACCGCTGCAGCAGAATTTTTGCCATGTTCGAAGGACGGAACTTTGTAACGCCGGAAGATGTTAAAACGGCGGCGTTTCCCGTATTACGGCACAGAATCGTACTTTCCTATGAAGCCGAAGCCGAAGGCATGGATGCGGATTCCGTTATATCAAGAATACTCAACCATGTTCCAATCCCGTAAATAAACAATATGGAAACAAGTGATTTACTGCGTAAAATCATAAATCTTCCCATTATTTCCAGCGGACTTGCAAATGAAATGCTTTCCGGGAACTTTAAATCCATTTTTAAGGGACAGGGAATGGAGTTTGATGAAGCCCGTCATTACCAGGCAGGAGATGATATCAGGGCAATTGACTGGAATGCCAGCGCGCGTTTTGGATACCCGTTTGTAAAAATGTACCGCGAAGAGCGAGAATTAACAATTTTACTTTTAATTGATATATCTCCGTCCATGCACAGCAGAAATGTAACAAAGCAGGATCTAAGCCCTTATGAACAGGCGCTTATTGCATCATCCTTAATTGCGTTTTCCGCAGAACATACAGGACAGCAGGTTGGCGCTTTCTTTTTTGACAAAGATATAGAAAAAGTCTTTCCTCCCCGCAAGGGAAGAAAACATATAATGTCGCTTATAATGACTGCCATTAAATATCAAAAAAATGTAATGCCGCGGCGAACACAACAGGGCAGCAATATAAAATCTGCATTAACGGGAGCGCAGCGTCTTTTAAAAAAAAGGGCGCTGGTTGTAATAATGTCCGACTTTTTCAGCATTAACTGGGAAGAAGAAATAGGAATCCTTTGCCGCAAACACGACTGTCTTGCTTTAAGAATTTGCGGCTCGCAGGTATTTCCGTATTCAGGGCTTATAACCATTGAAGACCCGGAGACAGGCGTAAAAATGGAAGCTCCGGCGGGACTGGATTCATTTAAGGATAGCTGGGAGGGCTGGCATAAAGAACGTACTGAACATTGGGAATCATTATGTAAAAAAAACGGAGCTGCATTTTTGGATATTACTACAGAAACCGATGCCGCGGCGGCTCTTATGAAATTCTTCGGGAACCGGAAAAAAGCATGATAAAAGCAAAAATATTTTTATTATTATTTTTATCTGCTCATATTTTACATTCCCAGCAAACCGAAGCCGCTTCGGGCGCATATTTAATTCCCCGCCAGATTTTTGTAGGAGATCCTGCAACTTTGGTTTTGCCGCTATCATCTGCGCCGGGAACTGACGATGTGGTGCTGTCACAATCAGATTATCTGCCCAAAGATCCCCATATTGATTTTCACAGAATAATACTTGAACGGCGCGCTGTAGGCAGCAGATTGATGATCGAATTTACGCCGTTTATTCCGGGCACTGTTGAACTGCCTGTTATAGAAATCGCGGGGGAATATTTTTCCGGTCTGTCCGTTACGGTCAATTCAATTATTAATGAACGTTCTTCTCCTGTACTTTCGGGGCCTGCTTCAGCTCTTGCAATTCCCGGAACCGCTCTAATGCTTTACGGATCACTTACGCTGATTGTTTTTCTCATTATATTATCAATCCTGTTTATCTTAAGAGGACAAACATTATTAAAAAAACTGATAGAAAAAATAAAACGCCAGAGGCTTTTTAGTACAATACGAAAAACAGAAAAACGGCTTCGCAAAGCATTATATAAAAATGAAGATAAACGTTTAATAATAGATAAACTTTCAGATGAATTCAGGATATTCCTTTCCTGCCTGACAGGGAACAACTGCCGCTCCATGACAGCGCTTGAATTTGAACAAAAAGAAAGCGAAAATAATATCTGCTCTTTATTCCTGGGAAAATATTTCCGTGATTGCGACGGGATTCGTTTTTCCGGCATAAAAATCGTATCAGGAGATATTATCCGCCTATTGGACGATTTAAAACATTTTGTTGACTCTCTGGAAAACCCGCCGGAGGAAAAAACAGCATGAGTTTTACATTCGATAATCCATTTATAGCAGTGTCTTCATTCATCATCATTCCGCTTGCCGTACTTGTATTTTCACAAATGAAAAATCCGTTTGTTGCGGCAATTCCGCTTGGCGCGCCCGGCGGCGTTCCGTTCAAAACAACGCAGATAAACGGCATTGTAAGGTTATTAAAATTTCTGGAACTGGCAGGCATCTTCCTGCTCTTTTTCAGCGCGGCAGGTCCGTCAATAAAAACATCGGAAACCGTATGGTTAAACCGCGGCGCAGACATTATCTTTATAATGGACATCAGCCCAAGCATGGCGGCGCTGGACATGGACGGCAAAAATCGTTTTAGTGTGGGAAAAACCCTGCTTGAAGAATTTGCTCACAAACGCCCGTCTGACAGCATAGGACTTGTTGCTGTCGGAGACGATGCTGCTCTCCTGTTACCTCCTTCTACAGACAGGGAAGCGCTGAAGATACGCCTTGAACAATTGCAAATAGGCGAACTGGGAGACGGCACTGCACTCGGCATGGGTCTTGCAGTTGCGGCATTTCATCTTGAAAAATCCAATGCAAAGCGAAAAGTGGCTGTAATAATTACAGACGGAGAAAACAACGCGGGGGCAATACATCCGGAAACTGCCGCAGGTTTTATTCGTGATATGGGCGCGTCTTTTTGGGTAATTGCCATCGGCTCTGCGGGAGAAGTTCCAATTGATTATACAGATCCGTATACAAGAATAAGGCGGGTGGGCACTTTTGATTCCCGCTATGACGCAGAAAGCCTGCGCCGCCTGACTGTCGCAGGAGGCGGCACATATATCTCGGCTCCCAACATCGACGCTTTTGCATCAGCATTTTCTCAGCTGGATTTAAGCGAAATAACCATACAAAGATCCAGAATAATAAACAAGCAGCATTCGGTATTTTTTCAGTTTATTATTCCGGCTGTTATTTTACTTGCCGCTGTTAAATTTACAAGGCAGAATATACTGGGGGCAATCTTATGACATTTGATTATCCCTTTATGTTAACAGGTTTAATTATATTAATACCGCTGGTAATCATTGACATTATAAACCGCAAAAAAAGAAATAAACTTTCTGCGGAACTGGAAAAAAAACTGCTCATCTGTGCTATTCTTTTTCGTTTATTTCTGGCTTGCGTAATTATCGCTCTGGCATCTCCCCGCTGGGGAATGGGTTTTGCTCCCGCAGAATACCGCCGCGGTCTTGACATTGTCTTTGCGCTGGATATTTCCCGCAGCATGGATATACGCGACACATCAGGAGAAAGTTCCCGCCTGGAAAAAGGACTTTCAATTGCGCAGGAATGTATAACATCTGTAACAGGCGCGCGTTTTGCGGCTGCTGTCGGACGCGGCAGGGGATATCTTGCTGTCCCCCTTGTCCATGACAGTGAAGCAATCCTCGTTTTTATGGAATCTATCGACAGCTCTTCTATGACAGGCAGAAGCACAAACATTGAATCTCTCATTGAAACAGCAGCAAGAGCTTTTCAAAACACTTCCGCTGCGCGAAGGGTAATTGTGCTTGTCTCTGACGGCGAATCCCACTCAGGCATTATGCGAAATGCGCTTAATTTCTGCGTAAGGGAAAGCATTATCGTAAACGCAGTCGCTGTCGGCAGCGATGAAGGCAGGCTGATACCGGAACAGACTGACAATCCTGATGCTCACATGGTACTTAGCCGCAGAGATGCCGCTGCCATGCGTTCAGCCGCAGAAAGAACAGGCGGCATTTATATTGACGGCAACCGTGATGACGCGGCATCTGTTCTTTCCAGCCATCTTTTATCTTTGGCGCAGGAAACAGAATTTTCACAAACAGAATCAGAAGACAGCAAAAAAGAACCAAAGCAGAGACGGACACTGTTTGTAATACTGGCGCTTATTTTCTTTGCAGCCTCTAAATTTGTTACCCGTTTTAACTTTCCGGGTTTAAATGCCGCGTTTCTTTCTGTTTTAATTATTTTCTCTTCCTGCACAGAAGGCAAAATGCTGCTTTTGGAAGCCAACTATTTAAGTTCCCGCGGCAGGCATGACGAAGCGGTTGCGCCGTACCTAAAAGCATTAAATCATGCAGATGCCGCCCCTTATGCCGAATATGGACTTGGGCTTGCATTCTATTCACTCGATGAGCTGGAAACAGCATTAACACGTTACGGCAATTCACAAATATTGTTAAAACCGCTTGCCGGCAATGAACACCGGGAACTTCGTTACAGAAATCATTACAATTCCGGAATTATCCATTTTGAAGAAGGCGATTATCATTCTGCGGCTGATGCTTTTAGGGATGCATTAAGAACAGATCCAAGAAGGCTGGATGCCAAACGTAATTTGGAATTAAGTTTAATTTCCATTACAATGGAAGCAAATGCGCAAAACCGTACGGACGGCAGACAGGAACAAAAAGAAATTCTTTTTGAATTTTTAAGGCTGGAAGAACAGCAAAAATGGAGAAGCAGAGAATGGGCTCCGGAAGAACAATATTTAGGACCAGACTACTAATGAAAAACATTTTAATATTAATACTGTTTATTTTTGGTTTTTCGCTTTTATTTGCAGAGGATAAAGAAATTACTGAGCCTGCTGTTTCTGTTTCTGTGAATCCTTCTGTGCTTACTGCAGGGAGCCCGTTTACGGTTTCTATTTTTATTGACTACCCTTTTCCGGATGATATTACAGTTATAACGCCTCCGTTTCCCGCCTCTATCACTCTGGAAAGATTTTTTAAAGCGCCAAGAACTGCAGGCGGTGTAACGCGTACTTTGCTTGAATACAGATTTTCCCTGGCGGGACCCCCAAATGCGGGCAATTCACTCAGGATGGGTTCTTTTACATTAATTACTCCGCTTGGAATCGCAGAAACAGGCGATATTGTTATTAATATACGCGCTACCGGCGAAGAAACAATTGTAACACGTCTTGTCTGGGAAGGTCATTCACGGCAAATGGCTGTAGGCGAACGCGCAACTATTACGCTTCGTGTTAATAACCCGAATATTCAATTACCGCAGCCTGCTTTTTTTATGCCGGAAGTACCAAGAGGAGTTATTCTTTCACGCTTGCAAATTCCGCCGCAGGAAAGAGAAGATGGAATTGTTCTTAAACTTACGCTTATTCCGCTGGAAACAGGCAATTTTAATCTGCCATCGCGTGTTCTGTTACAGGGAAGAGTCCGTTTTGAAATTCCTTCTCTGTTAATTCGTATTACAGAACGTATCAGATAAAAAAAAATATATATAACCAAAGAGGGGAAAAATGGATTTTGGCGAAATTCTAAAAAAATGGGAAAGCGGTCAACCGCAAAAAACAACAATGCAAACATGGCTGGACAACAATGAAATAATTGATAAAGACGCCGGCATAAAAAAAACACTCAAGCCCGGAGAAAACCGCAACCGTCTTATACGCATCAAACCGGACGCTATTTTAGATATTCACGGTTTAACAAGCGAAGAAGCATGGCTTTCACTGGAAAAATTTTTTGTAAACGCAAAAAACAACGGCTATGAAAAAATACGAGTCATTCACGGCAAAGGCAACCATTGTCAGGGAGAAGCTGTTCTAAAAAGCACAGTGCGCAAATTTACCGAACAATGCAGCTTCGCCGGAGAAAGCGGCTACGAAAACGCGGCAAACGGCGGCAGCGGAGCGACATGGGTTTTGCTGAAAGATAACCCGAATTAGCGCAAATATTGCGGTAGTTAATTACCTCTTTGCTTTGCCGGTACTACGTAACTATCCATATTATCATTCTGATTTAAACGCCTGACTGTTACAGAAAGATTTTCTGCAGTTACTTTGATATTTATAAATATACCAGGTGATTGTGAATCTGTTCTTGTCGGCCAGGCATCTGGAAGATGTTTATTAATATTAGGTGATAATACAGTAGGATAGTTCCTGAAAGCATATATTTTAGGACCAATTGAGCCGGCAATCGAGTAAATAGTCCCGTTGGAAACGGTATCAAAATTTACGTTTGCAATAGCGGTACTTGTTCCAAACTTGATTGGATTAGAACGAGTATACACATGGTCATGTCCGAAGAAGACAATATCTACATCATAATCAGATATAATCTTGCCGTAAGCTGCACGTGTATTTGCTATTAACCATCCTTCATCGCTTCCAGCTGGAGTACCACGACTGCTTCCACGACCATCAAAGAATGGGATATGTGTAACAACAATAATATACTTACTTAAATTATTATCTTTATCGTTTTTTAAGACATCCTCTAACCAGGTTCTCTGAGCAGCATGATTGGGTTCGGATGGACCTGTGGCGTTTTGCGTAGCCATAGTGTTAAGCATGATTATAAGAACTTCGTTGTAATAGAAATAATAGGAGTCACTTCTGTGCGGACCCGCATTTGCCTGCCCTGTTCTCCTTGCCCAGCCATTATCGGGAGATGTAATAAAAGAATTATATACTTCTGCGCTGCCAAAAACATATCCATCCCGATTACCTGCATTTACAAGATAGGTATCATGGTTGCCCTGAGTTGTAACTACAGGTAATTTAACAGTAAGTTCATTTACCGCTCTTAAAAAATTCGGAAACTCATCAATATCTTCCTGAGGATAATCGCTGATGTCCCCGGCTACCAAAAAGAATCTGTTATCAGAATCATACGTATTCGCCGCATTAAATGTTTCTTTCATCTGGTCGAAAACATCATCTTGAGTATCAGCGCCAACAGTAAAACTAAAATTGGCAAAAGAACCATTAGATGTTAAATGATAAAATGTATCTGACCAATATCCCGGGCTGCCCATGCGGTATTGATATTTTGTAGCTGGTGTAAGACCTGTCACTTCTGTTCTAAAAATGTTTCTGGCGGTATAAGGCCCAACATCTGTTGGAGTTTTGGTTGGATTCCACAACACGCCTGTTACTTCTATTTCTGTTGCGTCACTCCAATCGCCGTCTTCTTCTACAATTTGTAAGGTTTGCGCAGCTACACCTGTTTCATTGTGCCATTGTACCAGAAACCCAGTAGATGAATCCTCTGCAAAATTGCTGGTGATATTATAAGGAACCCCTTCACTGACACCCGAGCCCGACCCTGATCCAATTGGGCATGATGCAGACATAAAGGCTAATGACATCACTACAGAAATTAATATTAATAATTTTACCTTTTTCATTATTTACTCCTTTTATTAATATGGTAATTATAAACTAATAATTAACATTGCGCAATTCAAAAAAAGGCTGTTCCTGTTACACTTTCACATTTAATTACAATTACAAAGGATTCGGGAAGGCGGGGCAGCCTGCGTACGCAGAAAAACTCCTCAAGAGCCCGGCTATGAGCCCTGACCACTAAAATTTAAAAGATAGAAAACAATTATTTTAAATTTCTGTAATTTTAGTGGTCAGGTCTCTCCGCCGGAGAACTTCGGA